>Ga0265293_10007763_pt1 | contig 16324 bp, 14 predicted proteins | sample Munlanlewell138R_FD_192505 | JGI IMG/M metagenome (GOLD analysis project Ga0265293, IMG submission 192505) | Leachate microbial communities from a municipal landfill in Southern Ontario, Canada - Leachate well 138R | ecosystem: Engineered > Solid waste > Landfill > Unclassified | place: Canada...
CCAGTCGTTTGGAAATTAGAATAACAATTTAGAAACACTTCTAGCAAGGACATCAATGTCTTTGCTGTTTAATTGCGTTCATCAATGCCAGTAATCCCTTCATGATTTCAAGCGGGGTGGGGGGATTGCCGGGAATCTTGATATCCACCGGCAGTATCTTATCCGCTCCGCCCAGCACGGCATAGCTATCCTTATAGATTCCGCCGTCGCAGGCGTCGTCACCGACAGCAATCACAAACCCAGGCTGCGGCATGGCTTCAAAGGTCTTTTTAACAGCCAGAGCCATGTTGTGCGTCACCGCGCCGGTAATCACGATAATATCGGCATGTCTCGGTGAAGCTACAAAGGATATGCCGAAGCGTTCTACGTCATAATAGGTTGTACCGAGGTTGTTCAATTCGATTTCCGCGGCATTGTCGCTGCCGGAATCCAGTTCGCGGATGGCGATACTGCGTCCGAAAATGCTGTTAATATTTCTTTTAAGCTCAAGCCCGGTCTTGCGAAACTCATAAAGTTCCGGGTCGCTATCCTGAGCTATTTTTTTACCGAAGAAATTACGTAAAATATCTGTTATCATAATATCCCTGTTATCTAAAGGTCGTTGCCGGCATAAGACAGATTCATGCTTTTATTGATTACCGGGAAATCGGGGACAATGTTTCCGAGTACGGCGTGCTCGATTGCCCACCAGTTGCAAAAAGAAGCCGTACGCACCTTATAGCGGTCGATAACCCCGTTTTTAACATATACCCAGTGCAGATTCTGCCCCCGGGGCGCTTCCACAGCGGTCAGAGAATAGCCATCAAGGTTTGAACACTCAGATAAAACAGGCCCTTCCCGCAAATTATCTATGACGTGATTTATTATATCCACCGAATTTTCTATTTCGTCCGCTTTTACCATGAAGCGTGCCAGCACATCCCCTTCATTCCTTGAGGGCAGGTTAAGTTTAACTTTATCGTAAATGCCGTAGGGATGGTTGCGGCGGGTATCGATAGCGGCGCCCGATGAACGGGCTATCGGGCCGCTTAAATTGAGCGGAGAAACCAGTTCCTTTTTAACAACGCCGGTGGTATCGAAACGGTCGATTACCCACGAGGAATTACAGGCTGTTTTTAAGGCTGCTTCAAATCTGTCTTTGAATGCTGACAGATATTTTTTAAAGTCCAGCAGTTTTTCCGTATCGATATCATGTAAAAGTCCGCCCGGCTTGATAATTCCCTTTAAGAAGCGTGAACCGCTCATCAAGGCGTTATAGCGCATAATTTCCTCCCTCAGAGTTAGTAACAGGCTGGCTCCGACCGGGTAGGCCACATCCACCTGCATACCGGCCATATCTCCCAGGTGTGAATAAATACGTTCCATCTCAAGCATGACAGTACGCAACTGCCAGGCTCTTTCGGGAACGGTACAATTGTTGATTTTTTCAATGGACATGGCAAATGCCGCAGCGTTAGCCGCGCTTTCGTCTCCGCTGATGCTCTCTGCGATAGCAATACAATCTGCCGGTTTTTTATACTCGGCCAGCTTTTCCAGCCCGCGGTGTTTATAAAAATGGCGGATTTCCAGGTTGAAGATGGTCTCTCCCATTACGCCGAAGCGGAAATGACCCGGCTCGATGATACCGGCATGCACCGGCCCGACCGGAATCTGGTAAATCCCTTCGCCTGCCACTTCCTTGAAAATATACTCGCTGCCTTTTGGTTCATCGTGGTTTAAGTCCAAGGCCTGGTTTTTAAACGACTTTAAAAGCGGATGGAAACTGTCGGGATAGGCTTCATGCAGGAACAGTCGGCGCGTATCGAATGCTCCCTCGAATTCGATACCGAACCCGTCTTTTATTTCACGCTCGAAATAACAGGCAATCGGAAAGTCCAATGCAATCGAAGGAGCGCACTTGTCTTTAAGCCTTACTTCAAGTGCCAATAGTTCCGGTATATTGTAATTTTCAAAAACATAGAAAAGCGTAAAACCGCTATAGTATTCAAAATCCTCGGCTGCCCACATGGCAATAAGCCGCAGTAATTGCTGGCTTTTTATCAGTTGCACTGTTTCGCCAAACGAATCCATTTCTATGCAAACGTAATCCTCACTGGCATTTTTCTTCCGCAATAAACACTTTATATTGCGTGCCTCCAGTGTTTGCTTCAATATTATTCCAAGTGTATTCATATCTTTTCTCTAAAAACCAAGGTCGTTGACTATACCGTTAAGCAGGTCTGCCAACCCGCCCGGCATATAGAGACCAAGTACCAGCAGTATAACGATAATAAAAACAATGGGCCATTTCATACTTTTAGGCGTATTGTACACTTTTAACTCTGTTTCATCTTCCTTGCTATTAAAAGCCCGTACCAAATAGTAGCCGAAGCTGGAAGCGATGATAAACAGCAGTAGCAGCACAATAACCAACCCCGCTAAAGAAAAATCCGCCAGACCGGCCAGGATATTCAATTTCGAGAGGAAGATGGGGAATAAAGGTACACCCAGCACCGAAAGGCTCCCCAGAATAAGGCCCCAGCTTGCCAGCGGCTGCAATTTAAAAGCATTCTTTATCTGAAAGTATTTATTGCTTTCATACTGGCGGTGAAAAATACCGGCCGAAAAGAACAGCAGGGTCTTGGAAAGGGAATGCCCCAGCATATGGAAAAGCACCCAGAAAAGCACCGCCGGCGATGACAACCCGATACCCAGCACCAACAGCCCCATGTGTTCGATGCTGGAAAAGGCGATGAATTTTTTGGAATTGGTTCTTGCCGCCAGGCAAAAAGCCGGTACTAAAATGCTGATTATGCCGGCAACTATAAGGAAAACCTTTAAATTATCGCCCACAGATGTCTGTGTTGCTACAGCATTCAAGCGCAGTATACCATAGATGCCGATATTTAAAAGAACGCCGGATAACAATGCACTAACTACTGATGGCGCTCGCGAATGAGCGATAGGCAGCCATGTATGAAAGGGAACTAAACCGCTCTTGGCTCCAAAACCGATAAACAGCAATATAAATGCTATGCCGAAAGCTGTACCAGGCAGTGACGGGGCGATTGCTAAAAGTGTATCCCAGTTTAGATTGCCGTCAGCAATCTGATCGCGGTTTAAGGCATAGAGTATGATGATACCTATAAAGGAAAAAAGCATTGCCGAAGATGCGATAAAGACATATTTTAAGGATGCGGTAATATTTTCCCTGGCTTTGAGTATTATTATCAGCAGCGCCGACAGCAACGTGGTAAGTTCAAGGAATATCCAGTACAGGGCAACGTTATTGGCAAGGAAACTGAGCACTATTACAGTAAACAGCAGGTTGAAAGCCCCGTAAAAGAGCCTGGTATTGGTCCGTTCTATTTCACCTATATTCAACAAATCTCGTATATATCCCCTGGCATAGATTGCTGATAAGCAAAAAACAATGGTGGCAATCAATATTTCATACAGCGAAAGCCTGTCGATAGCGAAATAACGCCCCTCCATAAAATAAACCGGCAGTTTGGCGCCAAATAGGACTACAAAGGTCAACCCTAAAAGATAAAAGGCATGGATGATGCTGAAAGTATTTAACACGGCATCATTGGCCGGAAATTTATTACGGCCGCTAAAAATCAGCGCCAATACCAGTAATAATCCCGGTATACAATAAGCCAGCATTGTCAGGTCTATCATCTAATCCTCTATCCAGATACCCAGTCGGTTTAATTTCTTATGGAACTCTTCCATGCCGGAGTCGATACCGAAAGCCAGCACGGCCGAGAGCACGATTATCATCAACAGGTCCAGCACAATTAAAATCTCGATTATGAAAGGCATTTCCGCCATGAAAAGGCTGAATAGAAGTACCCCGTTTTCCATCGTCAGGTATCCCACCGTTTTGGTAATTACCCTTTTACGGCTGAAAATAACCATCATACCCATCAGTGCAAGTGCAATACCGATAACCCCGACTAGCAGTATCAGGCGGTCAGCGAAAAGGTCGCCGGCGATATTGGTAAAGAACAAGTAAACGACGAATATCAGGATAGCGGAAATAAGTATTGAACTTGCTGGAGAAAGGAACATAAATTGCAGGTCTCTTTTTACTGAAATACGTTTTAAAACTTTATGCAGAAACAGCGGGATGAATATCGTTTTAACGGCAAGAGTCAATATGGCTATAAAAAGCAGGTTTAAAGTGCCGTATTCTATGAAAAGAACAATCGCCATAACCGCCAGTATCAGGGATTGGGCGGCATAAATATTAAACAGCGAGGTCAAAGACCTCTGGGTAATAATCAGCGCCGCCGTTCCCAGAATCAGAACAAATAATCCGTGAATGATATCGTTAAAAATAATTGTATCTATCATGACAGTAACTCAAATACTATAGTAGCGAACGACAGGAAAAAGGCTATCATAAAGAAATCCGGCAGGCGGAAGAAGCGTATTTTAGCAAAGAATGACTCAAATACACCCATCACTACTGCCAGTATTAAGGCTTTTACTATAAAGGATGCTATCGATATCAAAATACCCGCTGCGGTGGCATCAGTTGCCATCCCCCACGGGAAGAGGATGTTTATAAGGAGGGCCATCAATATCAACTGCTTGATGCCGTACGATAACTCCATCAGCGCCAGCTTCGGCCCGGATTGTTCCAGTATCATGGCTTCGTGAACCATCGTCAGTTCGAGGTGTGTCTCCGGGTTATCTACCGGCACTCTGGCGGTCTCCACTATCAGGATGATAAACAGTGAAGAGGGCACCAGGAACAGTGTCGGGTACTGCAGAATCGAGCCGTCCAGCACTGTACCGAACATCTCCGGTATATTCGTGGTCTTCAGTATAAAAGCGATAGCGGCACAGGCCATCAGTGTGGTTGGTTCGATAATCGAAGCAATCGTCATTTCCCGCGAACTGCCCATACCGCCGAAGGTACTGCCGGCATCCAACCCCGAAAGCGCCATAAAGAAGCGGGCGCATACCATCAGGTACAGGAATAGGATAATATTGCCGAAGCCGCTTTCCTGGGCGGGAATAAATACAATCGGTATGAAAATGGATGCTACCAGCAAAAAGGCGATATTCAAATAGGGGCTTATGCGCATAATGAAGGAGGAATTGTCCGAATATATTATCTCCTTCTTAAACAGCTTGAAGAGCTGGAAATAAGTCTGCAACAGGGGCGTCCCGCGGCGACCCTGGCACATCGCTTTTACCTTCTTTATAAGGCTGACAAGCAGCGGCGCAAACAATAGCACAAATGCTGTATTTAAAACAGTGTAAAGAATCATATTCCAGTTCATAACCATAACCCCGCAGTTACCAGCAGCAGGACGATGGTAACGAAGGCATAAAGAATGAATGTTTCCACGTCCTTGTTATGTTTCTGTGAAATAAATGCGGCCAATTTCATAAAGAAGTTTGCCAGCGGCATATAGATGCGTTCTTCAAAAAATTTAAAGGTGGTAATTTTAGCTTCCGTGCGCTTTGTGATGCTTTCGGCGCTGTCGAAATACTCTTTATCGTTGCTTTTTTTAGTGCGGAATATCAACCTGAAAATGGTAACAATCGGCTCCGAAAAACCGGTGGCGGTATATTCCATTACCGGGGTCTGTTTTTGTATGCCGCAGCCCCAGGTTTCCCCTGTTCTTACCGGTACATGGAATAGTTTTAGCAATCCGGCAAATACCAGTATTATCAGCAGCAATAATATACTTACCGGCAGCATGTTGGGTACCGGCAGGTCAAAGCCGATTCCCTTTATTATCTGGAAAGAGAATACTCCCAGTACAACACAGGTTAGCGCCAGTATGGCCGGGCCAGCCAGCATACCCAGTGACACCTCGGTAGCTTTACCGGCTTCCCTGGAACGCGGTTTGGCTAAAAATACGATGCCGAAGGCTTTTACAAAACAGGCGGCAGCCAGGGCGCTCATCAGGGCAAAGGCGGCCAGCCCGATAACCATAACAATTTCGACAACCGGGTTATTCAATTCAAACGACCCTAAATATGCCTGAAAAATCATAATTTCGCTGGCAAAACCGTTCAAAGGCGGCAGGGCGGAGATGGCGCAGGAGCCGATAAGGAACAGGATGGCGGTAACCGGCATTTTTTTCACCAGTCCACCCATCTCTTCGATATTGCGCGTACCGGTTGCCTGTACCACCGAACCGGCGGTCATAAATAACAGGCTCTTGAATACGGCGTGGTTTAATGTATGGAAAAGGGCGCCGACCATGCTCAGGTTGGCCGCTGTCTGCAGCCCGTAATGATTGAAGATAACATACAGTCCCAGACCGATGACAATAATTCCGATATTTTCGATGCTATGATAGGCCAGCAGTTTCTTTAAATCATGTTCCTTGAGGGCATAAATTACCCCCAGCACTGCCGAAACGGTTCCGAATGCCAGCAGCACGAATCCCCACCATAGTTCCGGTTGGAGCACATCGAAAGCGAACCGGCAAAGTCCGTAAATGGCAACTTTGAGCATTACACCCGACATCAGCGCCGAGATATTCGACGGCGCTGCGGAATGGGCATACGGCAGCCACTTGTGGAAGGGGATAAGCCCGGCTTTGGTGCCAAAGCCGATAACCAGCGCCATAAAAGCAAAGCTTTTAACAACCTGCGGCAAGGCCTCTGTGTAACCGATATCGAAAGTACCGGTGTACCTGTAAATCAAAAGGAAAGCTATAAAAAGGAAAAGCGTGCTGAACTGTGTCATTACAAAATAGAAAATGCCGGCTTTCTGTGTTTCCACTTTTTCCCGGTTGTACATGACAAGGAAGAATGAAGAAATCGACATTATCTCCCAGAAGAAGAGGAAACCGAACATATTGTCTGAAGCGACAACCATAATCATCGAGAGAATAAAAAGCGGCAGCAGGGCGGTTAAAATATGTCTTCCTTTTTCGCTGCCGCCGTGCTCGATGTAATTTAATGAATAAATCACGCAGCAAAAAGCGACAAGTCCGATTAAAGCGGTAAAGAAAGCCGCTAAGCGGTCGAGGTGAATGTTAAATAGCAGTTCCGGTGTCAGCGCATACAGCAACAGGTTGCAGTCTGTGCCGGAAAAAAAACAAATCAGAGCGGTTGTCGTGATGCAGGCTAATCCCGATAGCATTATGAATAAAGCGATACGACGGCTGGTTTTGCCCGTCGTACGCATAAAAAACAACGGCAAGAGGCAAGCCGATAATAGGAGAGCGCATCCGCTCAAGAAAAGAGTTTCCATTAAACTATATATATCAGTACCATAGAAGGGGTAAAAATAAGGAAACCCCTTCTATGGTCTCCTTTAATTAATCAAAATAATACTATTTACACCTGTTTAAATTATTCTATTCCAGGTCTGTTTTATTGTCAACCTATGATAAAGAATTTATACCTCTATTGCGATAGTGAAGGGAGTACTAACATACCATTTACCGCCTTTTATTATTGTTATGCTGGAATCCCGACCAGTCGGGACGAGACTGATGAGGGTGTTAGGTATAGTTACATTTTAGTACAGGCACATAGGTTACACTTTTTCTATGGTGTTCAATAAATTTAATCGTAGGGACGGGCATTGCCCGTCCGCAATGTGCATATAAAGGGCGGACGACCATTGGTCGTCCCTACGGAATAATGAGCGGTATCAATTGTCCTGTCATGCTGGAGTCCCGCTTGTCGGTATGAAGCAATCTTTCACGAATAGACTGTATTGCAATATTAAAATAATCGGTAGAGATTGCTTCGCTTTCTCGTCGAGAAATCTCGCAATGACAGGCTAACACAACAAAAGAGGAGGCTAGTTCCCCTCCTCTTTATATCCCCGAAAAAGTGTTTAATCAGCTGCCATTTGGGCCATCAATTCGTTTATTATAGTCATGGCATAGTCGATGTTTATAGCGTAGCCCATGCCTTCCACACCCACATCGGATATCTTGGCATTGGTAATGCCGATGACTTTTCCGTCAATATTAACCAGTACGCCCCCGCTGTTACCGGAATTGATGGCGGCGCTGGTTTCGATAAGTTCATAAAGAGACTGCTCCCCAACCATAATTGAAACGTGCAACTGGCTGATAATTCCTTCCTTGGCGCTGACTCCCATATCAAGCGAGTTGCCCATAGCCACTACCCAGTCTCCGACTGACAGTTCCGAAGCATTTCCGATTTTTAAAGCTGACAGATTATCTGCCTCGATTTTAAAAATAGCTATGTCTGCCAATTCATTATAATAGACCGTTTCAAGGTCTACATCATAGATATTGCCGTTATCCAGCTTTACTTTGATAGCATCAACATCTTTAATCACATGGTAATTGGTAACGATAATGCCACTCTCGTCTATAATCCAGCCGGAACCGGCGCCTTCGACTTCGTAGTCGTAGGTAAAGCTGCCCCAGCCGTAGGTATAGACCGTGGTGGTATTGATTGCCACTACACCTGTCCTGACATCTTTAACAACACCGGCGATATCGGTAAGTGCAGTTCCGGTACCGGTTTGCCCATCCAGATTTTGTATCGTTTCTTCCAGTGCATCTATACTGCTTTTTAAAGAATCCACTTCTGCAATGTTGCTTTGCAGAGAGCCAATCTGTTGTGTGGCGGATGCCAGTTGTTCTTCCAAAGAACTAATTCGCTGGTCTGCCTGTTCCAGTTGATTGTTTTGAGCAGATAACATAGAAACCCCTATCAGGGTAATAATAATAAGGATTATTGTAATCGGTACAAATATCCATTTAATAATAGAATTATTCATATTAGACCTCCTTTATATATACCGGTTGGATATCGGAATAATAAATAAATGATACGAATCAGGTGATGTTAACTACCCTTTATTGCCTTTATTATAGCAGAGGCTTGAGGTGTAAAAAATGCGCACAATTATTTTTAACAGTGTAAGAGATATTTATTATCGCCAAAAAGTCAGATCACCAGCAGGAATCCCACCAGTGATATCACTGCAATGGGAGGCAGCGCCGGCATTGGTTTACCTTTTAGAACATAAGATTGAATCAGATATGCACAAATCAGCCCGGCAAGCGAGAAAGCCGCAACCAACAAAGCCGAATTTAATCCGGCGGCAAAATAAACCGCTGATGTTAAAAGAAGCGGAAAACCGATATCGCCTCCGCCAAGAATCGAATGGTTAAAACTGCCGGAAGTATTTATTGTTTCAGCGCTTTTAGTATCTTTATTTTTGGGGCTTTTCAAACTCTCTTTCCATTCGCTGATACCGGACGGTAAAACGAAAGCCGGCAGGGTGTCAGATGATTCCATTCTTTTTGCCATCCATGTCATAAATCCGAAGCGGACAGCCAGAAAGTCATAAACTGCGATTACCAGAAGCAGTATCATGGCAGTCCACGGTGATAAAAGGCGTCCGAAGACGGCACCCAGGCTGACCATTGTCAGTATCATAATTATATTATGCAGCCAGATGCGTGGCATAAAGAACCATAGAATGCCGATTGTAAGTGCAATAATAATCGATGGTATAAGCGGCATCCAGAATACCTGAACGATAAAGATTCCCCACGAAAACAGGAAAGCAAACAGTGCCCTGAATAAAAGTTTGAGCGCGGAGAGGGGTATTATGAATAGCACTACAGCCAGTACAATCACAACGGCGAAAAAGTAAATCAGGATTGCACCCAGCGATGAAAAGAGCGGCGTTTCCGAGACGTATTCGGTTACCACTTCTGTCACCTGTGTTTGTGTTGCGGTTGTCGTTATAACCGAGTTGGATACAGTAGTGGTCATGGTAGTAGTTGCAGTGTTGGTTGTCGTACCGGTTGTGGTCGAGGTAGTAGTGGTTGGCCAAATTATAACCTCTTCCGGTTGTGAGGGTATTATAATGCCGTGTTCTATAAGGTAGGCTTCCTGTTGTATGATGACGCCGAAGGTGATTGCCTGGGCGACGATGAATATTAGAATCCCCCAAAATACCGGCTTGATTTTAAATTTCTTCCAGTCCACTGTTTCCCCACTCTAAATTGACAATATTATTCTATCTATTCTGATTGATAAATATCTTAATGGCAGAAAGTTCTTTCATAATTTTATTGCCTCTATGCTAACATATCGGAGTACTCTATGAAAATTATGAGAGTTTTCATTCAGATTTCGAATTGTTTTCGAAAAAGACAAAAAGTAAAACAACCATAATCAGTGCTTTTATTATATAAAGCGTTGTATTTTATAAAAGAACCGCTATAATAAAAACGTACAAATTGTAAAAAGGATACTTGATATCCGGTAAAATTAAGGTAAAATATGGGTAATTTATAATGATAGAAGTGTTGCGTAATAAAAATCAGACCACCAAGTTTCAGATTCTGGTCGAAATAGCTGCCAAAGGACCCGATATTCAGCAGCGTGAAATTGCCGGGGAATTGGATATTACACCGCAGGCGGTTTCCGATTATATCGCACAGCTTATTGGTGAAGGAATGCTGGTAGCGCTGGGGCGTTCAAGTTATCGGGTTACCAAGGAGGGCGTCAACCGGGTAATCAAATCTTTAAAGGAATTAAACTCATACAATCTATATATACAGAGAGCCGTAAATAATATATCCGTCTGCGCAGCTTTGGCCGAAGATGATTTAGACAGCAATCAGCAGGTATCATTGAAAATGAAGGGTGGATTGCTTTATGCCTCAGCTAAGATTAACAACGGGGCAACCGGTTTTGCGGTAACACCCGCCAAAGCCGGAGAGGATGTCGGAATAACCGAAATAAAGGGTATAGTTCCATTGGAGACGGGAAAAGTTATCGTTTTTACAATACCCGATATTTCGCGCGGTGGTTCGCGTAAGGTCAACTACGATGTGTTAAAGAAATATGCCGGCGACAGCAGCATTATAGCCGGGCTGGGGATAGAGTCGTATGCGGCGCTCTTAAAAATCGGTGTTGATTATTATCGCTACGGTGTAGTAGAGGTTGTTGTTGAGGCTGCCAGAACCGGTCTCGATGTGCTCGTTTGTTGTGTGGAAGGTGAGTTAAACGAGTTGATAATTAGGTTGGAAAAAGAGAAAATTCATTTCCGGTTGGTTGCGGAGTCAAGTCTATAAATAATGCGGACAATTTTCGGTTATGGGAAATTTATAATGATGCGGAAGGAAGAAAGATGAAAAAATCAGTTTTTCTTTATGTTTTCGATACTATGGCGGATTGGGAAATCGCTTATATAACCGCCGAAATCAATTCGGGAAGGTTTTTTAAGAAGGGTAGCCCGTCATTGAAACTGGTTACCGTGGGTAATGATACCAGCGAGGTAACCACAATGGGGGGATTAAAAATCAAGCCGGACGTCGAAATCTCGGCATTGAAACCTAAAGATATAACTGTCCTGGTGTTGCCGGGGGGAGATACCTGGCTGGACCCACTTCATGACGCTATTCTGGCTGTTGCCGAACAATGTCTTAAGGATAATATCGTTGTCGCCGCCATTTGCGGAGCGACATTCGGTCTGGCAGGCAAAGGGTTGTTGAACGCACGTCCGCATTCCAGCAACGACCTTGAGTTTTTAAAAGCGGTTTGCCCGGCATACAGCGGGGAGGCTTTTTATCAAAACCAACCGGCGGTAACTGATGGCAATCTGATTACGGCATCCGGAATTGCTCCGCTGGAGTTTTCGGCACAGGTTTTTGCCAAGCTGGATGTTTTTACTCCCGAGATAGTGGATTCCTGGTATCAGCTTTACAACACTCGCGACCCGAAATACTATTCCATGCTTATGAACGCTATTCAGTAATTGCTAAACTTCATAATATTTCTTACCGGTGCCTAAAAAATATTAATTATATTCCCCGTAGATTTAAAAAACTCTTGACAGCCATCTTTTTTCTTATTATAATCAAGTGAAATTGATTATAATCAATAAGACTTTATTTCAGGAGGCGATGGTTTGAGAAAATTTAGAAGATTTGCGGCTGTTATCGGTTTGATATTCATATTAGCTTTGTCCACTCCCTTTATTTCCGGTTGTACACCTGAGGTGCAGACCGTTACCTCTACAAAAACGATAGTATCCACATCTGCTACTACGGTAACTCAAACAACTACCGACACGGTAACTGAAACCGTTCAGTTAATTACCATTACCGATGATGCCGGTATGACATACACATTCGATGGGCCTGTTGACACCATTATTTCGCTTGCTCCTACCATTACGGAGATTGTCTATTTCGTCGAAGCCGGGGATAAACTTATCGGCAGAACCGACTACTGCAATTATCCCGAAGAGGTGAGCGAGATAGGAAGTATCGGCGGTTACTACGACCCCAATAAGGAAAAAATCCTGCTGCTCAACCCCGATATAGTACTCGCAGACAGTATTCAGTGCACTACCGGGGATGTAGAATGGCTGCAATCGCAGGGGCTAACCGTTATAGTCATCGCTCCATCCGACATCGAAGGCGTTATGCGGGATATAATGCTTGTGGGCGAACTGTCGGGGCGCTATTCTGTTGCGGCTGATGCCGTAGCCGGATTGCAAGATAGAATTGATGCAGTCCGCGGGGCCCTTGGAGGTCTTGGTGAAGCCGAAAAACCGTCTGTATTGCATATTACATGGTTCGATCCTTTGTGGACAACCGGTAAATATACATTTTTGGATATTATCATTGATATGGCAGGCGGCGTTAATGTCTTTGACGATGTGGAATGGGACGTTCAGGTTGACCTGGAGCAGGCTGTAATCCGCAACCCCGATGTTATTACTGTTGTTACCGACTATGGCTCCGAATCATCTTTTTATGCGGTTATTGCGGAAGACTCTCCCTTTAATGAAACAAATGCCTATTTGAACGAGCATATTTATATCGTTGATTCCGACATTGTCTGCCGCGCCGGTCCGCGCATAGTCGATGCGCTTGAAATCTATGCCGGTCTTTTACATCCGGATTTATTTTCATAGAATAAGATAACTCAATATCATTAAATATTCATACCATACGGGAAGAAAAATGTATTTCCGGAGGTAGGGTTGCTGTTGGTATTGAGTATGGAATCGGCAATAATTATGACAGCAGAAAAGAAAACTGATTATACGAATCCGGTCAAGTGGAAAGGAAGGGTACTTTCCGCTGTCTTCCTGTTAATATTATTACTGCTGGTAATATTCTTTGCCGTAAGTATGGGTAGTTCATCCATTCCTTTTTCGACAACCATTAGTATTCTACTATCTCAAATACCGTTTCTTTCCATCCCCGAAAACTGGGGAGGAACGACGGAAACGGTGATTACCGGCCTGCGTATGCCGCGTGTTCTTTTAGCCGGACTGACAGGAGCGGCGCTGGCGGTTGCCGGCGCTACCTATCAGGGGCTCTTCCGCAATCCGCTGGCAGACCCTTATCTAATAGGCGTATCGCAGGGTGCGGGGCTGGGCGCTGTTATCGGTTTCTTGATTCCGATAAGCAGCTCTTTCTGGAGCTTAAACCTGGTATCGATTTTTGCTTTCATCGGCGGATTGGGGGCGGTATTCGTAGTATATTCACTGGGAAAGGTTGGGAAAAGCCTGCCGATGACAACTTTGATTCTTGCCGGTGTCGCTCTGGGAGCATTCTTGTCTGCAATTACTTCTTATCTTTTAATAACCAGCGGTGAATCTTTTCGCGGTATGTCGTCATGGCTTTTGGGGGGCTTTTCATCTCCGAAATGGATTCATGTCTGGATAACCCTTCCTGTAATAACTCTTGGTTCACTGATTATTTGCCTCTACGGACGCTCGTTGAATGTAATGCAATTCGATGAGGAGCAGGCACAGCAACTCGGTATCAATGTTGAGCAAACCAAACGTATACTACTGGTGGTGGCAACTTTAATTACTGCCGCTGCCGTCAGTTTCGGTGGTATTATCGGATTTGTTGGTATCATAATCCCGCATGCGGTACGTTTAATATGGGGGCCCGATTTTCGCTTTTTACTGCCGCTGTCTATCCTTTGCGGAAGTATATTTCTGATTCTTGCCGACCTTTTGGCAAGAACGGTTATGCCACCGACCGAAATACCGCTTGGAATTGTTACCGCTTTCTTCGGCGCTCCCTTTTTCCTGTATCTTTTAAAGCGTAAAAAGAAGGCGGTTTTTTAGGTAAGGAGAGAAATTATGCAGAAATTGTCATTAAAAAATGTTACTCTCGGATATGGTGAAACAATAGTTTTATCGGGTATCGATATCGAAATTCTTTCGGGGGAAGTAATTGGTATTGTCGGACCCAACGGGTGCGGCAAATCCACGCTGATAAAAGGTATAACCAGGGTTATTCCGCTTAAAGGTGGTGATATTTTACTTAACGAAAAGTCTATAAAAGGTATATCACAGAATGATATTGCCCGTACCGTAGCCGTTGTTCCTCAATCGGCCGTGCTGCCGGAGGCTTTTACCGCTTTTGAAATAGTGCTGATGGGGCGTACTCCGCATATGAAGTTTCTGGAATACGAAGGACAGAAAGATGTTGATATCGCAGTAAAAGCAATGAAAATGACGGATACTATTCATCTTGCCCAAAGGCGTGCAGGCGAGCTTTCAGGTGGCGAAAAACAGCGTTTAACAATTGCGCGCGCCTTGGCGCAGAAACCGGGGATAATCCTGCTCGATGAGCCTACCTCGCATCTAGATATTAACTATCAGATAGAAACGCTGGAACTGATATCCGAATTGTGTAAAAAAGAGGGTTGGGCGGTACTTGCCGCTTTGCACGACCTCAATCTGGCGGCTCAGTATTGCGAACGTATCATAATGCTGAATAAAGGCCGCATTTTTAATGAAGGAACACCCTGCGAAGTAGTAACCGCTGTAAACGTAAAACGGGTATATGGCGCCGATGTCTGTATATCTTCACATCCGGTTAACAGGCTTCCGGTTACGCTGGTAACGGGCAACCGCTGGCATAACGGAAATTAAAATAGTTGGATAATAGATTTTTTAAGAGGAATGAATGAGCAGTTCGCTATCGCAGATTTTAAGGAAAATAGAACCTGTCGACCAAAATGCAATAGAGCTTGCACGTAAACGGCAGGATTCGCTTACCAAGCCCAGAGGCAGCCTTGGCAAGCTTGAGGGTGTATCTGTCAGGGTGGCCGGTATACGTCGCTGTATTACCTCTACATTCGATAACAAAGCTATTGTGGTTATGGCAGCTGACCACGGTGTGGTAGTGGAAGGAGTCAGCGCCTACCCGCAGGAAGTAACACGCCAGATGGTCTATCCGTTTCTTAACGGCTGTGCCGCTGTCAACGTTTTTGCGCGGCATATTGGCGCTCGGGTCGTTGTTGTAGATATGGGTGTAATCGGCGGCTTCGAATCAAATCCTTTACTCGAATGTAAGGCGATAGCAGATGGCACTGCCAATATGGCAACCGGTGCGGCAATGACTTGTAAGCAGGCAATTGAATCAATAGAAGCAGGAATTGCCGTTGTAGAATCTCAAATAGCAAAGGGGTTGGATATCGTCGGCACCGGTGAAATGGGTATCGGCAATACCACTGCCGCCAGCGCCATTTGTGCGGCGATTACCGGAAGGACTGTGGCGGAAGTTGTGGGGAGGGGGACAGGCATCGACGATAATCAACTGGAGCATAAAATAGATATCATTAACCGGGCTTTGGAAGTCAATCACCCCGATGACAACGATGCCCTCGATATTTTATCGAAAGTCGGCGGTTTCGAAATAGGTGGTCTTACCGGAGTAATTCTGGGTGCGGCTGCGGGTAATATTCCCGTAGTCATAGATGGTTTCATATCCGGAGCGGCGGCTTTATTGGCGGTTAAACTATCGCCTCAGGTAAAAGAATATCTTATTGCCTCGCACCTTTCCGAGGAACGCGGGCATCGTATTATGCTGGAATATATGGGATTAATACCTCTATTGGACCTGGATATGCGTCTCGGTGAAGGAACCGGCGCGGCTCTTGGGATTTCGCTGGTTGAGGCATCGGTAAAGATATTAAAAGAGATGAAAACCTTTGACGAAGCGGGTGTTTCGGATAAGGATACGGAGGGTTAGATGGGTTTCTGGATAGCGCTGCAATTTCTAACCATAATCCCGATGCCGTTTAAAAAAGAACCGGAAATGCGGGAAATCGCCTCTTCTCTGGTCTTTTTTCCGATAGTAGGTTTACTTATCGGTCTGCTGCTGTTTTTAGCTAACTGGGGTTCGGGTGAGGTCTTTTCTCCTGTAGTTACGGCTGCTTTTACGCTTCTGGTCTGGGTGTTAATCAGCGGCGCCATGCACCTGGATGGTCTTGCCGACAGTTGCGACGGGCTTGCAGGCAATACTGCCGAAAAACGGCTTGAGATTATGAAAGATAGCCATACCGGAGCTTTCGGAGTTGTCGGAATTTCTCT
>Ga0265293_10007764_pt1 | contig 16322 bp, 17 predicted proteins | sample Munlanlewell138R_FD_192505 | JGI IMG/M metagenome (GOLD analysis project Ga0265293, IMG submission 192505) | Leachate microbial communities from a municipal landfill in Southern Ontario, Canada - Leachate well 138R | ecosystem: Engineered > Solid waste > Landfill > Unclassified | place: Canada...
ACAAACATGGCTTTTTAGGAATATTCACAGGTGGCATTGTTGCAACAGCAGCTGGCGTATCAGCTGCGATATTCTTCGGATACTTTGCAGCATTATTTTCAAAACCTCATATGAAATAATGTATTATTTTGTTTATCTATTTTTGAATATCTTTAATCAATACCGGACATAATAATTATGTGATAAATATATAAGGAGGGTTATTATGGATTCATTAAATCAAATTGAAATTCAAAACATAAGACACGTTGTTTCTGGTTTAACTGGGGCATGTAGTAAAATCACTTACTACAAAACACTAACTAGTGATGAAAATCTTACAGAATTATATGACAGAATATGTACACAATCAGATGCTCTGAAACAAGAGCTAACAAATATATTATAGGAGGTATAAAAATGGATGAAAAAACAGCCGTATCAGATACACTCGCAAGTGTAAATTCGATATTAAATAAATTAAATTATTCAATTGAACAAGCAAATGATAAAATGTTTCGTGAAACATGTCAAAACTATAGGGATATTTTCGAAGCGGTACAGTGGGATGTTTATGAATATGCTAAGCAAAAACAATACTATGTTCCTGCAGCACCTGCTGGGCAAGCAGATATAGAACAAGTAAAACAAAGTATTCAAGGATAAATATAAAACAGAGCTATTGCTCTGTTTTATTTATATATTTATTCTTCTTTGTTAGATTCTAAGAATCTCTTTATTTTTAGTGTTGTAGTCTTCTCAAAATCCTTTAATTTTATTTTCAAGTTTTTCACAGCTTTATATGAGACCATTTTATCATTTATTGATTTTATGCCTTCCCATATCTTCTCTTTTATTGTAGAATAGTCTGGTTTTTCATTATTATAAAATTCCTGGATCTCTTCTTCATTTAATGTTACTATTGCTGAAACTGACATATCTGATCCAGAGCCTTCCCCATAAACCATAGACTCTTTTACTAATTTGAGTTTATTTATTTCAAATTCTATCTCTTCAGGATAAATATTCTTTCCATTATTAGTCACTATAACATTTTTAGATCTTCCAGTAATATGTAAATGTCCTTCATCGTCAAAGAAACCTACATCTCCTGTATAAAACCAACCATCTTTAATTACTTCTTTAGTTGCTTCTTCATCTTCATAATATCCGAGCATAACGTTTGCACCTCTTACAAGTATTTCGCCCTCTTTTGTGCCTTCTTTTGTGTTAATTTTAATTTCACAGTTCGCTGCTTGCCCAACAGTACCAGCTTTTCTTGTTTCTTCTCTTGTTGCTGATACTAAAGGTGCAGTTTCTGTTAAACCATATCCTTGTAAAACAGTATATCCATATCCTTCTATTTGTTCAATTATAGTTTTTTCAATCGGAGCTGCAGCTACTAATATATATTTTAAGTTTCCTCCTAAGGATTCATGAATTTTCGCAAAGACTTTTCTTTTTAATTTAGCTCCCAACTTTCCTAACTTATTTGTTATTTTAACTAGTGTTCCAACTAGTTTTTCTTTTTTTGTTTCTTCAAGTGTTTTATTTATCTTCTTGCAAACATGTTCTACTAGTAACGGAACACAAACAAGTACTGTTGGTTTAGAATCCTTAATATCTTTACTTATGTATTTTAAGCCTTCACATATTACTACCGATGATCCATTAGCAAGAGCATACATTCCTGTAACTATTGATTCATATATATGATGCATTGGAAGAACAGAGAAAAATCTATCTTCTATTCCTACTCTTAAAATATCCGTTGCTCCATCAAGATTTGAAATTATATTATTATGTGATAACATTACTCCTTTTGAACTTGAAGTAGTACCAGATGTAAACATTAACACTTTAAAACTATCAGGGTCTATTTCTTTATTATCATACCATTTGTCTCCATCATTTAAAAGTTTGTTCCCTTCTAGCACAAGTTCATTTAATGACAAACTATTATCATCTGATTTTTCTTGGTTCATATTTATATATATAATCTCATCGCTTAAATTATATTTAATACTATTTATAACTTCTTTTTTTTCATCTGAATATATAATACATTTAGCTTTTGACCTTTTTAATAAATTTTCTATTTCATTTTGAGGCAGCTCTTTATCAAGAGGTACTATAATTCCAACTCCTGTTAAAACAGCTAAATACGACATATACCACTTATAACTATTTTTCCCAATTACTGCTATTCTTTCATCTTCTAAATTATATTTTTTAGCAAGAACAGTAGCAAGTGATTTAACATCTTTCCTTAGTTTATTAAAAGATATTTCTTCAAACTTTTTGTTTTTTTTGTTTTTTTCAAGATATGCTACCTTATCCCCATATTCTAGGAATTTTTTTTGAACAACATCCTTTAACGAGTACAATTCTCCTCTTTTTAACATTTTAACCTCCATAATTATTACCTTATAACAATTATACTTTTATTTTTAAAAGAAGTCAACCAGAAAATGTAAATATTCTATTTATTATTAATATTAAATCTATCATTTGAATTTTATTCCATTACATCCAGGTTTTTATATGTATTCTTAGTTTTTGGACATTCTAACATTTTTTTCTGAGGCTTTTCTTCTACTTACATAAAATTCTTAATCAGTACTTACTAATCCAATCTTCACCATTAGTATTTTTTCCTTTTTGTCCCTTTTCCTTTATAGGATTTAAATTATTCATTTCAACAAATCTATCAATCTCACAATTTTCTGCAACAGGATTATATTCATAATTAATTATATCTTCTCCTCTATTGCTACTCTTTATAGATGTTGAAAAGTCTATTTTTCTACCTGTCATTTCTTCATATTTATTAATTACAAATTCCCTCGCATTCATGTCATTGTAGGCACCTACTAAAGCGTTATATTCCCTATCATTTATTATTCTATCACTTTTTAATTTTTGTAAAGCATTTATATAATTTATTTGACCTTGTGAGAAGCTTTTTAAAATTCTAACTATTGAAATTATTATGAACATTGTAACTATTGGAAATATTAATACTACCATAAGTTCACCCCCTATTATTTGTTAATTATTTGTTAGTTTAAATATAATATCTGTTATTCCAGTTCCGAGCCACATACAAAAATTGTAATACATTGATATAAATACTTGTTCCCCGAAAAACATTATAAGAACAACTGCTATTACTATAAACGGTCCAAATGGAATATAACTATCAACTGTCTTTTTCTTTAAAGCTATAAGAATTATACTAATTACTGCTGCAATAGCAAAAGATAGTATAGTTATTACTAATATTGTTTTTAGCCCAAATAAAAAACCTAATGATGCCATTAGTTTTACATCACCAAAACCCATTCCCTCTTTTTTATATATTAAAAGCGCCAACAATCCTAAAACATAAAAGGAACCTCCACCAATTATAGCTCCAAGAAGATAAGAATTCCAATTTGACAAGTTAAATAACAGATTGACTGCTCCTATAACTGCTATAATTATATGACATTCATCAGGTATTAAGGTAAATCTATAATCAATTGAAAATACTATTGCTAGGCTGAATATACAAATCATGTAAAGATAACTTTGATAACCTACTCCAAGAACAAAATTCAAACCATAGAAAAGGATTAAATATATTATTGTATATTTTATATCAAGTTTAAAATCCGTTTTAAGTGATTCCATATATTCTTTGAATGATATTTCCTCCGATACCCAAGGCGGCATTTTTCTACACAAATGTTTTGTAGCTTGGCCTAAAATAATTGCTAGAACTGCAGTTATTATATATGCTATATATTCCATATATTATTTCTTCCCCTTTTTCATTTTAATATCTGCCTTATATTGTTTATGATCCTTTAGTATTATGTTTTCAATAGGTCTTTTAATTTTCACCCAAAACTCTTCATTTTTATCAAAAGGTCTAACTAATATTGAAATTATTCCAAATATATTCGCACCCCATATATCTGTAAAAACCTGATCACCAATCATACAAACTTGATCTTTTGGCAAATCTAATAAGTCTAGCGCAAAACCATACCCTCTTTGTAAAGGTTTCATTGCGAAATTAAGTCCATTTATATCTAACTCTTTCATAAACCCACGTATTTTTTTTTGCCTATGACTATTACTTAAAATACACATGCGTATATTCCTGGCTTTTGCTTCCCTTATCCAATCAGCTTTTTCTTTACTAATAATCCCCTTATAATCAGTAAGAGTATTGTCTAAATCGAAAATTAAACCTTTAATTTTATTCTTTTCTAAAATCTCAAAAGGTATTTTATCAACACTCTCATATATATATGTAGGCCTTAATATTTTTGCCATGTTTTCCCCCCTACTTTTATCTAATGATATCGTACCATTTTTCATAATCATTTGCAATCTCATTGCTATTATTTTCTTCTTTTTAATCACATCCTTTAAATGTTACTTTTATTTTATTTATAAATGTGCTATACTTTATAATAACATTGAAAAAATTGATAAAGGAAGTGAAAAAAATGAATACAGTATACGAGGAGTTAAAATCTAGAGATTTAATCAAACAACTCCCTTTCGAAGATGAATTTAAAGAATTAGTTAAAAACGAGAAGATTTCAGTATATTTAGGTATTGATCCTACAGCAGATAGTATACATATAGGACACTTTATACCACTTATGCTTATGTCATATTTCCAAAAGCATGGCCATAAACCCATTATTCTTATGGGTGGGGGAACTGCTATGATTGGTGACCCTTCAAACAAGACAGATATGCGTAAAATGCTTTCATTAGAAGATATTGAAAATAATGTTAAAAATATCAAAGAACAAGTAAGCCGTTTTGTTTCTTTTGAAGGAGATAATGGTGCTGTAATAGTAAATAATGCTGATTGGATTTTAGACCTTAATTATATGGATTTTATTCGTAATTACGGTATACATTTTAATGTTAATAGAATGCTTGATGCTGACTGTTTTAAAATGCGTATGGAAAAAGGTGGTCTTACCTTCTTTGAAATGAATTATATGCTTATGCAAAGCTATGATTTCCTTCACTTATTTGAAAACTATAATTGCAAATTACAGATAGGAGGAGATGATCAGTGGTCAAATATGCTAGCTGGAGTAGATCTGATTCGTAAACTCCATAAAAGTGGAAGTTTTTGTTTAACATGTCCATTATTACTTACTTCAAATGGAGTTAAAATGGGTAAAACAGAAAAAGGTGCTTTATGGCTTGATCCTAAAAAAACTTCTCCATATGAGTTTTATCAATATTGGAGAAATATTGGAGATTCTGAAGTTAATAGTGTTTTAAGAATGTTGACTCATTTAGAAATGGATGAAGTAAATAGGTTATCTAGTTTAAAAGATGAAAAAACAAATGAAGCTAAAAAAATTGCAGCTTATGAAATTACGAAACTAATACACGGAGAAGAAGAAGCTATAAAGGCAAAAAAAACTTCTGAGGATTTGTTTGAAAAAAAATCTAACAATGAAGATATGCCAATAGTAACTCTATCAAAAGAATTACTTGTAAATGATCAAATATCAGTTTTAAATATTCTAACTGCTATCAACGTTGCTCCTTCTAAAGGCCAAGCTAGAATCTTAGTATCACAAGGAGGAATTTCAATTGATGCTGCAAAAATCATTGATGAAAAAGCAATTATACACACATCTGATTTTGAAAAAGGTTATATAGTATTAAGAAAAGGAAAAAAGGTATTCTTAAAAATTATAATCGAATAAATAATGTTAGAGTCAGTATATTATTAATACTGTATAATAAATGTTGGGGTGAGAAATAAAATTCTCATCTCAACATTCTTTTTTACATAAAAAATTGCAATTAAATCATTAATACCCTAACATAATATTACTAGAATATTTGCTTTACAAGAGGTGATTAGATAAGGTTAGATAGCAAGTACAAAAAAACTTGATAAGAATACGAGAATACATTTCAAACATAGCAAATATATTCTCCATAAAAGAAATACATATCTTCAGCTCGCGTTATCCTGTTTAAAAAGAATTTGATTAGTACTATTTTAGATATATTGGTAATTCATAATTAAAAATGTCTTTAAAAAAGTGAGGTGTAAGTAATTTTCATTACTCACACCCCCAACATTTCACATTGATTCCAGTTTTTACATCAGACAATCATATAAAACATCACCAAGATTAGTTATCCCGTCCTTTGTTATTTCATACTCAACTTCTTTTAAAGCTTCTTCAAGGTTTTCTCTGAACTTTTTAGTTATTCTGTCATCAGTGAGCTCTTTGACATCGTAGTAAATATTTTTAGATATATACTTTCCTTCTTCTGTCTTAAGTGTAAGTATAAGTTTTGCTGGCTCTCCACCAACTACAAACGAGCCATTGCCTCCTGCGTACGCTCTTTTAGGCCGTCTATTGCCTTTAACACCTTGAACAATACGAGCTCCTTCTCCAGGAATCCAGTCAAGTTCAGAAAAATGTGCCTTTACTTTATCTTTCTTAGTTTCATTAGATTTTTTCATACTGTATCTGCTCCTTAAAAATTATTTTGTTTCTAGCTATTTATATTATGCGTAAAAAGGATATACATATTTTTTACACAAACATTATATCATTTATTATGTAAAACCGCAACATGTTTTTCATTTTACCATACTTAGTTTTCAATTATGTGTCTATTTTTTATTCATTAACGTACAATTAATTATACAATGTTCTCTTTGATACTAATATCATATAGTTCTCTAAAAGAGCTATTTTTATTCAATAATTCTTCATACTTTTCCGCTCTCAATAATTTTTCCATCTTCCAAGACGTATATATCATCAGCAAATTTTGTAATTTCAAGTCTATGTGAAATAATTATCATTATTTTTTCTTGTAGTTCATCTGTGATTTTTTTCATTACTTTTTTCTCGATTATTCTATCTAGTGCCGAAGTAGCCTCATCAAGTATGATTATTTTCGAATTATCAAAGAAAAGTCTTGCAAGAACAATTCTTTGTCTTTCTCCACCAGAAATAAAAATACCTTTTTCACCTAGTTGAGTTTCTAATCTATTTTCAAGTTTCTTATACAAGTTTGAAAGTCCTACCATTTCTAAAACTTCTACTATTCTATTTTCTTCTACTGCTTTATCAAACACTATGTTTTCTTTTAAAGTGCCATCAAAAATTGGTGAATCTTGAGAAACATACGTGACAAAATCATAAAATGTATCTAGATTCAATTTCGACAAATCCTTCTTTCCTATTTTTATATAGCCTTTATTAGGCTTAATTAGTCCTATAATTAATTTTATTATTGTAGATTTTCCAGCCCCAGATTTTTCAACTAAAGCAATTTTAGAGTTATCCTTTAACGTAGTTATAATGCCTATTACAACATAGATTATTATCATTTTCTTGTTCTTATTTAAAACTTCTTTAAATAACTCCATTTATTAATCTCCCTTTATAATATTATCTCTATATAATCGTACTTATTTTATCATAACATATTAGTTCTATCAATAAACAGGTTAAAACTAATATTACATAATAGATAAAAAAAGATGTGCCAATCTGTAATATTTTATTCAAAAAAGTGTTGACATTCTTTGGTCAAAATGTTAATATATATCCATGCCGAAGTGGCGGAATTGGCAGACGCACAGGACTTAAAATCCTGCGAGGGTTAAACCTCGTACCGGTTCGATCCCGGTTTTCGGCACCAAATGTACAGGTTATAAGGTTGTGTAACACTCCTTATAGCCTGTTTTTGTATTGTTTAGTTTTCTAAATAATTTTACAGTAATAGTAAAATCAGCTACTGTTGATTACAGTAACTGATTTCTTTTCTCTTTTATTCTTTATGATTATTTTCTTTCTCTTCTTTTGTTATTTCGAAAATTTCATCAAACTCTGTTGAATCAATTTTTTCTTTTTCAAGTAATCTCTCTGCCGTAATATGTAATTTATCCATGTTTTCAGTAAGTATTCTTTCTGCTTCCTCATATCCTTTTACTACAATCGCTTTTACTTCTTCATCTATTTCAGCAGCAACTTTTTCACTATAATTTTTTTGTGTATTAAAGTCCCTACCTAAGAATACTTCTTCTTGTGATGCTCCAAATGTAATTGGACCTAATTTATCCGACATACCATACTTCGTAACCATAGCTCTGGCAATTTTAGAAGCTCTTTCAATATCACTTGATGCTCCAGTACTAATATCATCTAAAACTAGTTTTTCTGCCACTCTACCACCAAGTAATGATACTATGTGTTCTTCCATTTCATGTTTAGAATGATAACTTTTATCTTCGTTAGGACGATACATTGTATATCCTCCTGCAGAACCCCTAGGTATTATTGATATCTGATGTACACTATCATGATCCTTTAAAAATCTTGAAACAATTGCATGCCCTGCTTCGTGATATGCTGTCAGCTTTTTATCTTTTTCGCTTATAACTTTGCTTCTTTTTTCTGGTCCTAACATTACTTTAACTAGTGCTTCTTCTACTTCTTGCATAGTAATAGTTTTTTTCTTTTTTCTAGCAGCAAGTAACGCTGATTCATTTAGCATATTCTCTAGATCTGCTCCTGCAAAGCCTGAAGTATTCTTTGCTATAATTTTAAAGTCTATTTCCTTATCCATTGGTTTGTTTTTTGAATGCAATTCTAATATCTCTTCTCTAGCTTTAATATCTGGTTCATGAACTACTATTTGTCTATCAAATCTTCCCGGTCTAAGCAATGCTGGATCAAGTATATCTGGTCTATTTGTTGCTGCTATTACTATAATTTCATCATTAGTTCCAAAACCATCCATTTCTACTAATAACTGATTTAACGTTTGTTCTCTTTCATCATGTCCACCACCAAGTCCTGCTCCTCTATGTCTTCCCACTGCATCTATTTCATCAATAAACACAATACATGGGCTTACTTTTTTTGCTTCTTCAAATAAATCTCTTACTCTAGATGCTCCAACGCCAACAAACATTTCTAGAAAATCCGATCCACTTATACTAAAAAATGGTACTTTTGCTTCTCCTGCAACTGCTTTTGCAAGAAGTGTTTTTCCAGTTCCTGGTCCTCCCACAAGCAGTACCCCTTTAGGAACTCTTGCCCCCATTTCTTTAAATCTTTTAGGTTCTTTTAGTATTTCTACTATTTCTTCTAACTCTTCTTTCTCTTCTTTAAGTCCTGCAACATCCCCAAACAAAGTCTTTTTCTCCGCGTTAGGATTTACAAGTCTTGCTCTATTTTTTCCAAAACTCATTGCCTTACTATTTCCTGCTCCCGTTTGTTGAAGCATAACAACAAGTAAAATGACTAACAATGCAACTGTTGCAATTGTTGGCAATATTGATAAAAACACAACAAAGCCTGATTGTTCTGCTATTGTTAGGTCAAATTCTCCATTTTTAATATGCTCCTCTACCGAACCTATAAATGCACTGCTATCTGGTATATCTACAATCCTTTTTATCGTATCATTTTTGTATACAACTTCTGCACTATTCTTTTCATATGTTATTTCTACGCTCTTTACTTCTTTAGAAGTAATCTTTTGCATAAATTCCGTATATGTTATTTTTTTATTTGTAGCTTGTTCCATATATTGAATTGATAATACTATAATTAATATTAGAACTACATAGCTCATTAAACTTCTTAAAAAACTCTTCTTCTTCAATTTTTACCTCCATATTTGTTGTCTTATAAATTTATCACATTATCCTCGTTTTTTCAATAGTTATAGTGTGTTTTTACACTCTATCCATTTAATAAACACATAACTATATTTTTTTAATTTCCACTTTGTTTTTCTTTAAAATCAATACTTGTAATTTATTACTTAATAAATATCTTTTGTTTGTTATAGAATTTTCAAGCAATGATTTTATATCATCAATAAATATTTTTTCTATACCCTTTGTAGTACCTAGTATTTCTTCTATACTTAAAATAATTAATCTGTTTTTAAGTGCTTCTTTAAATAATTTAAAGTTTGATATGTCTATTACCATTTTATCTTTTTCTTTTTTTATAATTATCTCTTCATACATTTTCCTTGCTGTTATATCAATGTATTCTTCTTCAAACGTCAATATTTCTGACATCTTGGTAATTGTATTTATAAAATTAGGATTATATTCTTTTTCTATTTTTTTTATCAAATCATTTCTTATTTTATTTCTCGTATAATCATTTGTTTGATTTGTTATATCTATGTTATATTTTATATCGTTTTTCTTTAAATATTCTAATATTTCTTTTTTTGATACATCTAATAGAGGTCTTACAACATTTCCATTTATATGCTTTATACCACATAAACCATTAAGCCCTGTTCCTCTTATAATATTGTGAATCACAGTTTCGGCGTTATCCTCTTTATTATGTGCAACTATTATTTTGCTTGCATTATTTTCTTTTAATATTTTATCAAAAAATTCATATCTTATGTTTCTTCCGCACTCTTCTTCTGAAATTTTATTCTCTTTAGCTATTTGTACTATATCTTTTTCTAATAAGAAAAAAGGTATGTTGTTTTTTTCCGAATATTCTTTTACAAGATTTACATCTTTAACTGCTTCTTTCCTTATCATATGATTTATATGGCATGCTATAAGTTCATAAGAAATATTATGTTCTTTTTCTAATATTGGTTTTAGTTCTATTAATACATGAAAAAGACAGACAGAATCTGGTCCACCTGATATCCCCACCACTATTCTGTCATTATTATCAATCATTTTTTTAGAAATAATTGTTTTTTTTACTTTATTTATAAGTTCGCATTTGTTTTTATTTTCTTTAAACTCGTTCATTTAATTACTTCCTCTATACAAATTTGCAAATTTTGTATATTTGCCTATCCATGCAAGTTCAACAGTTCCTGTAGAACCACTTCTGTTTTTTGCAATAATTACTTCTGATATGTTTTTCTTTTCAGTATCTGGATTATAATATTCATCTCTATATAAAAACATTACAATGTCCGCATCTTGTTCTATAGAACCAGATTCCCTAAGGTCACTTAGCATTGGTCTATGATCAGCTCTAGCATCTGGAGCACGACTAAGTTGAGATAAAGCTATTACTGGTACATTCAGTTCTTTTGCTAGTATTTTTAACGATCTGCTTATCTCTGATATTTCATTTTGTCTAGATTCAGTTTTACCTTTTGATTCCATAAGTTGTAAATAATCTATAATTATAAGTCCAATATCTTTTTCTAGTTTTGCTTTTCTACATTTAGCCCTTAATTCTGCTGCAGAAAGTCCTGGTGTGTCATCTATATATATAGGGGTATCTGCTAGGGTTCCGCTTGCTTTCCCTAGCTTTATCCAGTCATCACTATCTAAATCCCCTGTTCCAACTTTCATGCTATCCACTTCTGCTTCAGAGCAAAGTAATCTATTTACAATTTGTTCTTTCGACATTTCTAAACTAAATATCATTACTGGGGACTTTTCCTTTTGTGCTACATGGTGTGCTATGTTAAGTGCAAACGCACTCTTACCCATAGCTGGTCTTGCTGCAATTATAAGGAGTTCAGAAGGTTTTAATCCTGATGTTTTTAAATCCAAATCATTAAATCCTGATTCTAACCCTGAGATTTTTGATTTCTTTTTATATAATTCTTCTATTTTATCGAATGTATCAATTAATATATCTTTAATACTTGCATAAGCTCTTGTGTTTCTATTTTGTAGTACCTCAAATATTCTCTTTTCTGTTTGTTCTATAATGTTGTTTACTTCTTCTGTATTAGCATATCCCATTGCAATAATATCATTTGCAACTTTTATTAGATTTCTAATAGTTGATTTTTCTTCAACTATTTTTACATATGATTCTATGTTTGAAGTAGTAGGTACACTATCAATAAGACTTGATAAAAATAGGTCTGAACCTACTTTTTCAAGTGTTCCCCTCTGTTCTAAACTATTTCTGAGTGTTAAAAAATCAATTGGTTCACCTATACTATATAGATCTAACATAGCACTATATATTTCCTTATGATCTTCCCTATAAAAATCTTGTGGTTTCAATATTTCTATTGCTTTTACTACAGCTTCTTTATCTGCAAGCATTGAGCCAAGCACCGCTTGTTCTGCCACTATATCATTTGGTGGTATTCTTGTTACTACTTCATTTCCCATAACTACTTATACTCCTACTACTTTTATTTTTAACTTAGCTATAATCCCTTCATATAGTTTAATGTTTGCTTCATACATTCCTGTGGTTTTCACTACACCTTTTAATTCTATTTTTTTCCTATCAATATCAATGCTTGATGTCTCTTTTAATTTATCCTTTATTTCTTTATTAGTTACACTTCCAAATAGTTTGTTTCCTTCTCCTACTTTAAGTCTAAATTCTATTACTGTTTTTTCTAATTTTTCTTTTAGTTTCTCAGCATTTTCTCTTTCAGTATCCTTTTTATACTGTATTGCTTCTTTTTTAGTTTTTGCTTCAGATGTTGATTTGTTATCTGCAACTACTGCAAGTTTCCTAGGAATTAAATAGTTTCTTGCATACCCTTCGCTTACTTCAACTATGTCAAGCCTTTTGCCTATGCCTTTAACATCTTTATTTAATACAACCTTCATCTACTGCACTTCCTTTCATTTTTACTTTATTCTTCTATTTTTCCTATATATTCTTCTATCTCTTTAATTAGTTTTTCTTTTGCTTCTTCTAAAGATACTCCTGCTAATTGTGCTCCTGCAAAAGTTAAATGTCCTCCACCACCAAGTCTTTCTAATATTGCTTGTACATTTATATCACCTAGAGATCTTCCTGATATCATTACAACTCCATCGATTTTACATAATACAAATGAAGCCATGATTCCTGCAATTGATAGCAATTCATCCGCCGATTGAGCTGCTATAACTGTCATATCCTCATGATTGTTTTCCGCTATAGATATTGCTATATTTTGATTTATAAATTCTGCATTTTTAACAATCTCTACTTTAGCAACGTAAGATTCAAAATCAGATTGAAATATATGTTTTACTTCTGTTATATCTAATCCTACTTTTCTTAAATACGCTGCAGCCTCAAAAGTTCTAACTCCCGTTTTAAATGAGAAGTTTTTTGTATCTACAAGTATCCCTGCATATATTACCTCTGCTTCTTTAGATGTAAGTTTAACTTCATCTAAATACATTAACAACTCTGTCACAAGTTCACTTGTCGACGAAGCATACACTTCATGGTATGTAAGAATTGCATCTTCAATAAACTCTGGACCTCTTCTATGGTGATCAATGATGACCTTTTTATCAAATTCTCCTAATATATCTGGAGCTGCAAGATAACTTTCCTTGTGAGTATCTACTATTACTAAAACACTATTTTCATAATCATGTTTTTTTATATCATCCTTAGTAACAAATACATCCTCATAATTACTACTTTCTTTAAGTTTTTCTATTATGGTTCTTGTACTATTGTTATATTTTGTGTCTATAACTATATATGCTTCCTTATTCATACTTTCACATATTTTGTATATACCAACTGCGGCTCCTACACAATCTATATCTGTGTTTTTATGACCCATGATATAAACATTATCAGATTTCTCTATTAAGTCTTTTAATGCCTGTGAAATTATTCTTGATCTAACCCTGTTGGTTTTATTTACAGATTTTGCGCCTTCGCCATATATATCATATTTCTTGTTATTTTTTACAACTGCTTGATTCCCACCTCTTCCTAATGCTACATCAAGGGCTGCAATTGAAGAACGATATTTTCCATGTAGTGTATCTTCTTCTGATGATACACCAATACTTATTGTTACTGGCACTTTAAGTAGTTCTTCAGAAACTTTGGTTATTTTGTTTAACACTTCAAATGAGTTTTCTTTTAATATATTTAACACCTGCTTTTCTACAGCAAATAAATATTTATCTTTTTCAAATTTAGATATTAGTCCGTTATGTGAATTTATCCATTCAACTAGAATTTTATCTATCTGAGCAAGTGTATTTAATCTTACAATTTCTTCAACTCCTTGAAAGGATTCCTCGTAATTATCTATAGATACTATTCCAATAGTTGTTCTAGTATCTTCTAAAACTTTTTCAAGTCCGTATTCTCTTGTTTTATCTGTAAAAATTAATAATTTTCCAGAACTTCCACCCAAAAATATATCAGATGGAAATACCAAGTAAGTTTCTTTTTCTATATTAATTTCTATACCTTCTTTTTTTGCATATTGTTTATTTATGTTACTCCATATTTCTGGTATATACTCTTTTGCGTATATCTCTTCTGCTTTACTATTTTCCCATATCATTTTGCCTTGTTCTGTTAGATACATAACAGGTATTCCCATGTTTTTTAAAGTATTTCCCATTGCACGTTTAAATCCACCAGACAAATCAGTTATTATGCTTTTCCTTTTTATTACTTCAAAATATAGAATATATACTGTATATGCTAGCATTATAAGTAGTATTATTATATCGGCTACCATTCTCTGACCTTTTGAAGCATTATTAAGTAATGACAAGAAAATTATCGACAATAGATATACTATTGGCGCTATAATATAATGGTTAATTTTTTTAGTTCTTTTTTTCTTATTTCCATTACCTTGTTTTTTAGACATTCTTCTTACTCCTTTTGTACACTTTTACTTATACATTTTACTATTTATAGGTAGTTTTGTCAAACTATTGAAGAGTATTATAATATAGTAACTGTAAAAAATATTTGTTAATTTTTCAAACAGCAAATATGTTTTCATTTTGATTGTTATTTATATATCATTAAAGTAGAAATAAAGTTAATTAATCTTTAATAAAAATAAAAAACAAGCGATATTAAAATCACTTGTTTTTTATACATATTATTCTGCTGAATATGGTAATAATGCAATTGTTCTTGCTCTTTTTATAGCTTCTGTAACTTTTCTTTGGTGCTTTGCACATGTTCCAGTTGCTCTTCTTGGTAAGATCTTTCCTTTATCACTCACAAATTTCTTTAAGCCTTCTAAATTTTTATAATCTATTACTTCTTCTTTATTAGCACAGTAAACACATATTTTTTTTCTAGGTCTTCTAAATGGTCTATCTTTACTTGTTCCGCGCTTATTATTTCTATTATCTGCCATTTTAATATACTCCTTTCATTTAATTAAAAAGGTAATTCTTCTGTATCATCCACTGTAACAAAATCAGACGCATTATTTTCTGATGGCATTTCAAAATTTCCACCACTCGTATTATCTCTTTTACTATCTGCAAAATATGTGTCTTCCACAATAAAGTCTGTTGCATATCTTTTTTGGCCATTTTGATCTTCCCAAGTTCTATTTTGGATTCTACCTTCTACTAAAACTTGTTGACCTTTTTTAAAATATTTCGAACAAAACTCAGCGGTCTTTCCAAATGCAGTTAAATTAAAAAAGTCTGTTTGCCTCTCTCCATTTTGAGAAACGAATTTTCTATTAACCGCCAATGAAAATGATGTTACTTGTGAATTTGTATTTGCTGTATACCTTACTTCTGGATCTTTTGTTAATCTCCCTAAAAATTGGAATTTATTCATATATATGACCTCCCTTTGGTCAATTTATATTTTAAATATAAATTAACTACTTATTATCTTCTTTTTTTATTACCATGTGTTTTAACACATTTGTTTCGATTCTAAGAATTCTTTCAAACTCGCTAATAAATTCAGGTTTAGTATTAAAAGTATATAAGAAGTAATATCCTTCTTCTTCTTTATTTATTTCATATGCTAGTTTTTTAGATCCCCAATCATCAACACTTACTACTTCTCCATTTGAAGAAATCAATTCAGATATTTTGTTTTTTACTTCCTCTAATTGCTCTTCTGAAACTTTTTTCGTAATTATAATTACTGCTTCGTATGCGTTCATTTTTTCTTCACCTCCCCGTGGACTTATGACCCTCATTCAAAATGAGAGTAAGGAAATTAACTATTATGTAGTATAACATGTTTTTAAATCTTTTTCAACGTTTCATTATTCTTTTCTTCTATTTGCATATAATTTTATTACTTGCAAATAATATGACAGATAATAGTTCACTTGACAGTGTAACCTTTTAATCATATAATACATATAATTACACTAGAATAACCATTATTCTTGAAAGGAGTAGATTATTCTTGAAAATAGAGAAAATTGCTGAGAACAAGGTTAGAATCACCTTAACTATAGATGAGCTTTCGCAAAGACAAATTACTCTAAAAGATATTGAACAAGATTCTGTAATGGCTCAAGATTTATTTCTTGACCTTCTAGAAGAATCGGATTTAAATGATGAGTTTATTGCTGAAGATTCCCAATTGTTTGTT
>Ga0265293_10007765_pt1 | contig 16321 bp, 20 predicted proteins | sample Munlanlewell138R_FD_192505 | JGI IMG/M metagenome (GOLD analysis project Ga0265293, IMG submission 192505) | Leachate microbial communities from a municipal landfill in Southern Ontario, Canada - Leachate well 138R | ecosystem: Engineered > Solid waste > Landfill > Unclassified | place: Canada...
TGATGGAAGCTGGATGATCAATAGCCGTGTAAATGGAGCCGGAATACGCTATGTGCATACCAGTAAGGATGAGGGTGTTAGTTGGTCAACCAAAGCAGATTCGTCACTTGTGGATCCGGGCTGCAACGCCAGTATTATCCGATATACTTCGGTAAATGAAGGAGCTAACAAAAACAGGCTGTTGTTTTCTAATGCCAACAGCAAAGACAGCCGAAGCAATTTAACGCTAAGAATTAGCTACGACGAAGGCGAAACCTGGTCGGCAGGGAAAACGGTTTACGCAGGAGGATCGGCCTATTCATCCATGACAATCCTTGAAAACGGCGAAATTGGCGTTTTCTTCGAGAAGGATGATTACCAGGATAATGTTTTCGTGCGCCTAAGTTTGGAATGGCTGACTGATGGCGAAGATGGGTATGTTAGGCCTTAGGCTGAATGGGTTGAGTTTGGTGTTTTATTTACACTGATTTGTAATCGAGACCTTCTGAGAATTGACTATGCTTTCTACCCGAATCAAGTTTTTACTTGAATATATGGCAACACGAAGGGATTTTCGCGGCGTGAATGCTGACTTTTTAAAGTTTTTCATGAACTTGTATGCGTGAAAAATAGAAGGAACAAAAAGATGAAAATACTCATTTCTTCCAGTAGTTTCATCTTTTCGTTCCTTGCTCACATGAGATTCTAACAGTCACAACTCTAATTTCTTATTGTTATAAGAGTTATGATCCGATAAATTACAATGGTTTGAATGGAAATTTACCGGCTTGTAGTTAGTTTCAAAGCCGATAAGCCAAACTTAATAGTGCATTAAAACTTTTGACTTTATTTGTTCCACGAAAACTTTGTGCAAAGCGCAATCCTGCCCGAATACTGATCTGCTCATTAAACGGTATTTCAACACCCGCAGCTAGTAGAAAACCAATATCGAAAGATTTTGGGGAAATAAGATAGGAGTAATACCCGTAAGAAGGTCCATAGGATTCTACTTTTAGTTTTTCTTTAACCAGCACACCTATGTATGGCCCGGCTTGTGCGAAAAAAATCAGGTTTTCGAGTGGGAAATTTATCCCGGCATAGATCGGTAGCGTAAGGTAGCTTATCGATTTCTTGAGCTCAATTTCTTTTTCATCTATTTTATAGCCTTTGCGCTCGAGGTTTAGGTCAGCATGAAGGGAGATTAATTTATCTACTTTATACGAAATGCCAAACCCAATCAGGGCCGGAAACTTAAAAACAGACTTAGTATCAAAATCTTTATTGGTAGTACTCGTAGTACCAAAGCCTAAGTTTGCCACAAGCCGCAAGTTGTCCGGATTAAATTGCGCGTTCCCATTAATGCCACCAAAACTTGGCTTAGCTCCTTTTCCGTATGCTTCAATATCAGCAGTTTGGTAGGTAATGGTGTTGCCATCTTGCATTTGTAGTGTGATGCTTTCGTCAGGAGCAAAGGCAATTACTTTGCCTTTTACTGTGTAACCATTTTTGAGTAAAACTTGGGTGTAGTCGCCGATACTGACTTGTGCGCTAAGCTCTGCCGATGCCAAAGATAGCAGCAGAGCCAGCACAGCAAGCTTGGTTGTGGTATATAGTGTAGCTAATTTCATCATCATTTGTTTTTAATCAAACTGAACTATATCAGCAGTAACCGTGCATTGGGTTACAATTATAAAAAAGTAAAATCCTGTTTTCCAGTCAACTGTCATATTGGCTAGTGCCTGCCCATCTTTTAAAGGGTGATTTGCTAGCAATTCTTGTTTGGCTTCGGCAACCATAGCTGTTTTGGATAGGCCGCCCAAGCCAAAAACTTTGGTTGTAGAAACATCTCCTGTGGCAAACTTTACGATTTTAAAGTTGTTTTGGCTCAGCGAAGCATTGGACATGCCAGTGCCCATGTGAGTGGCACAACTGCTGAAAAACAATACCATAATGGTAAAAGCTGTGGTTAATGTAATAATTTTTTTCATAAGTGGTTTGAAATTTTGTTAGTGATTAAATGAATTCTCTTTTTTATTATTTATCATAAAGCCACGCTTCGGCTTTACGCATTGCCTCAACTGAAGAGGCGGCTTTGCCAATATTGGTTTTGCCGGCATATTCTACATAAACAATGTTATCAGAAGGGTTGCGGAATACAGCAAAACTCTTCTTAGTTTTACCGCCTTTTATAGAGCCAATTTTTTCTGCTGACATAATTTTGTTTTTTATTTTCGTAAACTTTTAAGGCTTTTCAATTCCGGATCGTTTTTAAAGTGGTTTCTGGTCTCTGCTATTTGATAAATTGTTTTCCTACAATAAACTAACTGAAAGTGAATTGCGCTAGGGTGGTTCTTTGGTTTGTTTCATTTTGGTTATGTTTTTTTATTGTGATTGTGAATCAGTCAGACTTGATTCTAAAAGTTAATCTTTATAGAAACGCTTTACATAAAAGCTGCTGCCCCACCTAAAAGAGCACCAAATACAGTTAGCAATAAAATTATGCCTATCAGTGAAATTACTAATCCGGCAATAGCTAATCCTTTCGGCTCTTTAAGTACTCCAACAAATGATAATATTAGACCTGTAAACCAGATTAACCATCCCAAGACGGGCACCCAGCCTAAAAAAATGGCTATTATAGCTAAAACGAAACCAGCAGTTCCGATGCCGTTTGTTTTTCTCTCAGTTTGATTAATAATTACTGTTTGGCCTGATTGGCTTTGTGGATTTTGATCGGTAGTTGTCATTTTGTTTACTTTTTTTTCCTACTCATTTGGCTTTTCGATTCCGCCCCGTTTTTTTTAAGTGGTTTCTGGTCTCCATTTTTTAAAAACTTTATGAAGCAATATTACCTCATATCCAAAACCGGCACAACACCATTTTTGGCCATTTTTGCTAACCCCTAAATTTGGGGATGGCATACCTAAAATTGGGGATGGGAAAAGCTTATTTGGAATATGAATAGAGTAGCATGATGTCAAAGCCATTGGCTAAAGGCGATGTCATTACAATTCTGAAATGGAGAATGGCAATTATAGCAGACTTTATCGGGAGATAACCACTGGTTTATAGCTAAAAGAAACCTGTATTTACACCAATCCTTGTCTGATGGAGATGGCTATAAGCTCGGCCACGTTTTTGGCGCCGGTTTTAGCACGCGCTAATTTGCAATGCGTTTCAATGGTATGCACAGACAGCCTCATAAGTTCAGCAGTGGCTTTGGCGCTATGGCCTTCAGATAGGTGTTTTATCACCTTAATTTCCTGAGAACTGAGGTGGCTTCCTTTATAGCGGATGGTAATACGGTTGGGTTTGTCATCGGTATGTATCAGATAATCACTATATCCCTGATGGATGCGTTTGATGGCACCACTAATATCAGCAATACCCGACTCTTTGCTGCGAAATCCCTCTGCACCGTTTTTACGCAGAAAATCAATCAGCGATTTATCGTTGAGCGAAGTTAGAATAAGTACTTTTACTTCTGGTTTAACTTTTTTTATGGCTATCAGTGTCTCTTCACCGTTCATTTCCGGCATATCTACATCCAGAATCATAACGTCAATTTCCATATTAGTAGCCGCTTGCAGTGCATCTTTGCCGTTTTTGGCTTGGCCTACTACTTCAATCTCCGGATCTGCCTTCAGAAAAGCAATCACCCCTTCTTTAAAACTTTGATGATCATCGGTAATAAATACTTTTATCATAATTTTTCACTTTTGATGTTGGCAATAAGCGTGGTGCCAAAGCCTGGTTGGCTATCGATAATCAACTCGCCCTCAAGCTGATTCTCAATTCGCATCCGCATATTGTGCAAGCCTAAGCCATGATGTGCGCCATTTACGTTAAAGCCTTTGCCATTGTCGCAAATTACCAGACTCAACTGCTGATCGTGCCGCACCAGTTGAATATCTACCTCCGTTGCTTCGGAGTGTTTTATGATGTTGTTTAGTGCTTCCTGAAACACGCGGAATAACATCAATTGCGCAGCGGCTGACAGACTGCCATTTAACTGGTGTAAATACACATTAAAATGGGCGTGGCTGCGTGGCAGCATCTGATATAAACTGCTCTCGATAGCATTGGTGAGGCCAACTCTTTGTAAAACAAATACAGAATGGTTGTGCGAAATATTGCGTACGTCTTTGATAAGGTCTGCCACAGCAGCAATGGATTGCGACAAATCAGAAAAATCCTGAGCCTGTTGCTGGGCTTCCAGATTCATTTTAACCAAAGCAAGCTGGCAGCCAACGCTGTCATGTAGTTCTTTAGAAATTCGCTTGCGTTCTTTTTCCTGGCCTTCGAGTAGTAGCCTAATGTTTTTGCGTTTCTCCTCTAATAGCTCAGCCGTACGCTGCTGCACTTCATGCTGAAGATGGTCGTTTAGGTAATGAATATGCTGCTGAGCAAGAAAATCATTGCGGGTCATTTTTTCGAGATAATATGCTGCATAAAGGCTCATAAAGCTATTGCCAATCAGAAAAAAAAGACTGTTGATAAAAGTTTGTGTAAGATTGATGGGAGAATTGGGAGGTATGGGTTCTATAAAAGCAATGAATATCCAAATATATACTACTACCACGAATATATTAAATAGTGTTGTAGGCACAAAACGAACCCTTAAGTAATAGGTAACGATGGCTGAAGTAAGAATGAGACCGGGATAAAAAAAGCTAAAGTCATAACCGTTATGGTTAAGTAAGTGTAATTTCCAGAGTATGCCCATAGCTGCTACCAAACCAAAAAGCAATAAAAACCACTGCATCTTTCGGGCAAAAACTTTTGTGAACGAAAAGCCGAGTATTATTGCGAAAATACTGGTTACCAAAATTCGGTTGATCAATAACTTGGGTTCCAGTTCTGGAAAAACATTGATGTCAATAAAGTAAAAAATCAGATAAGTAAAGATAGAAATTAATAAACCAAAGCGAACCTGAACCTTGAAACGGTTGAAATAATGATTGATAAAGCGTTCTTCATTTTCGCGATCGCTAAAACCTGCGAGGATATCCCGCCAGCTTACTTTTATAGGAGATAATAACTTTTCCTTTTCCATACGTTGTTAATATGAAAACTCAACAGGATTTACTTTTGATTGATGTTTTTGTAGGTTGAAATTGTCAGGTTCAAAAGTAGTGAATTATCTGCTATATTTATCCTATATCGTAAAAATTATCCAAATACTTATGGTTTATAGGTCGTGGCCTTACAAAGCATGGTGTATTTAGTGATAACGATTGAGGTTATAGGCCTACTTTTCATTTTTTTCTACTCGAACATTAGACAAGACAATGCATTTTCATTGAATGACTTTGTTCAGAGCTGTGCAAGTAACTTTAGGCTTACAATCGGTCTTGTAAGTAGTAATTTGATTTTCATTCCCTATCAATCAAATACCTTGAGCTACTGATATAAGAGGAGATTTGTGCGGCAGCGTGAATACTGACTTTTGAACGATTGGATATAATTTCAAATGTCAATTCGAAAGATGTAAGTCCAAAGTCAGGGCTAAAGCCCTTTTAGTCAGCCGTGTTCTAATCCCTGGCCTGAAGGCCGGGCTTAATCAAGAGGCTTCGGTTGAGGGTTTGAAAGTCTGGATTCGTGTGGCAGCAGCAAGTCAGGGTGCGACTATAAAGTCTTGTTAAACAGTCGCGCTCTGACTGGCAGTTCCTTTTAGCCTCGCCACCGTTGCTATGCAGTCGCACCCTGATTCTGGTAAAAAGTTAGGGCGCGACTGCTGTTTGCCGCAAGATAGTCTCACCCTGACTGGCAGCAGGCCGTTACTGTACCAGATGGAGTTAATGTGGCTACCAAAGTTCGTTCTTCTTCCATGACTACCGCTTCAAGTGGTTGTTCAATATATTTGGCCTTTTCATCTTCTGATAGTCCTTCGTATTCAGAGGCCGTAAGTTGGGCATTTTTTGCCATTTCTTATTGCAAATGATTCAACATCATCACATACGCCCCCGTAACAGCGCCATTGGCAAACCTGCCTGCCGAAGCGGCAACGCAGGCAGGCTTTCCACCGCCAAGAGCCTCTGCCGTGCCGCCGATAACCGAACTTAAAACTATTTTATCTGCTGTACTCATTGATGTGCCGTATTTTTGCATTGCGCTACCACCCAGCGAAGATATGCTTCGGCAACTGACTGTCTCATAAGTACTTACAACGATGTTGCGGCTTATCTTCATCCAACAAATATAGTTACTTTCACGGATTAACTTTGAAAACTATATGATCCTCACAGAATAATTAGCCAGTAAATAATTTGTCTTTCATCCCTGTAAATTGTGATCCCAGCATAATAGTCATGGCCTAAATCACCTGAATGATTATAAAAGTGACGAAAATCGTCACCCAAAAATTTACCAGACTCATACTTCACAACATAATATTCAGCTGAACTTGCATGTGTTATTTCATCAGGCATTAATAGATTATTGACTCCATTAGGTAAAATCAATCCGCGGCAAGTATCCTTTAATAGTTTTTCTTCAATGACAGCTCTTAAACATGTGTCTGTTACATCTATAAACTGATATTTTTTTTGAATGTCGTCAATTTGACTGTCAAATTCAAACTCAGTATAGTTTTTGCCAATAAATATACCACTAAAATTGTGTACAACTATCGCAGGAGGATAGATAATATCGAAAAAATCACTCTCTTCAATAAGTTCCTTATTGAAATAACCTAGTTCATTTAATTGTATGTTTTGTGTTTGATGCATGTAATCCTTTAAGGCTTTCATTTTTTTTGAATCACTACATGCACTCAACGTTATGATTAGTAACAGGATACTTGTAAATGTGGATAGTTTCATTTGAAAAGAATGTTAAATTGAACTTACAAACGATTATCTAAGAAAGTTTAAATAATCATCCAGAAACCCTCCAGGATATTCAGATTTATTCCTGTAAGATATAACTTTTTCATCTGATGGGTACAATATACTTCCTACCCAAGAAAGGTTTGACAATATCCAGTTATTTGAATAACTGAATTGTTGGTAAAATATTTGTGTAGTTGTAATCCATTTAATTCTATAGCGCATCATTATCGAATAAGTAGTACTTCTGAAAAGATAACGTTTTTTAACCCATGCAGTTGCTCCCCATATTTCAGTAGTGGTTTGGGTTTTTACAGTTACTGTACCGGATGGAGTTATTGTGGACACCAAAGTTCGTTCTACTTCCATGACTACCGCTTCAAGTGGTTGTTCAATATATTTGGCCTTTTCATCTTCTGATAGTCCTTCGTATTCAGAGACAGTAAGTTGGGCATTCTTTTCTAACTGCTCCCCCAAATGATTCAACATCATCACATACGCCCCCGTAACAGCGCCGTTACTAAACTTTCCACCGCCAAGAGCCTCTGCCGTGCCGCCGATAACCGAACTTAAAACTATTTTATCTGCTGTACTCATTGATGTGCCATAACTTTGCATTGCGCTACCACCCAGCGAAGATATGCTTCGGCTGGTTTTTTGCTGTAGCGTGCCTGCTGAAAATGTTTTTGCTGCCATAAGAAACAAAAATAAGGAAAAATCGCTCAGCACAAGCAAAACCTGACATAAATCCATGCGCAAACCTGTCTGACTGGCATCAGCCAGGCAGGCTTTCCGCCTTGTAAGGCACGCAAAGTTCCTTTATAGATTCCATTTGCCGTAGCTCTTTATACTTACCTGCCAATTTTGCTGCCTTAAGAAAAAATATTTGTTTTAATCATATTTATCAGAGAGGGGAGTATTATGGTCCAAAATAAATATCCTCTTGTTTAATAAAATTATCTAAATTATATCTGTAAGCTTCAAACAAACTAGATTGTGGGTATATTTCAATTAATGAATCTAGTTTCATTCTGGCATTTCCATAGCTTTCTATTTGAGAGGTAAAGTAGACAGAGATTATCCATAGTTCAAGACTATCGGGATATTGCTCCATTGATTTATTGAGCTCTGATATTGCCTGAGAATAAAAATGCTTCGATTTGTTTTCATTTCCTAAAGATTGATTACACAAGGCTCTATAAAAAAGTATAACGGGATTTTGTCTATTAGGAAAACTATCACTTCCTATAAATGAATCCAATTCTTGATAATTTTTCAAGGAAATCAATGCATTCATCTTAAGATAGTAATATCTTTCATCTGATGTATACTTGGCTATTTCACTATTTGCAATGTGCACAATACTATCAAGATATTTTTCTTTCTGGATATCAATTGTTGTGTCATTATTTAAAATATTAAGAAATCGATATATCTTAACAATACTTTCGGAACTTTGTGCATTATCTGATTGTGAACTAGAACAATTATAACACAGCAATGCAATACTAATAAAAATTAAAATGCTTTTGTTCATAAGATATCAGCTAATAAAATGAAATATGTATGTTTGCTTTAGCTCTACCAAATCCTGATTGCGTAATTGGATATGATCCCAGATTAGTTCTCACGTTCCCGCTACCTGTAAAATTTACATTGTACGGACCTGTACCTACGTCATAGTATTTGGCTGAACCAATATGTGACCAACCTTTTTGGTTCAGCGCAGATGCATTAGAGTTGCGGTTTAGTAAATCTTTATTCGGTAATGTGCCTGATCCAGTTGAGGCACTGAAATTTCCAGATGGAATAAACTTACCAAGATCTGGATGCAAATTACTGGTTCCATTCGCAGTAACCTGAAGATTATAATACGTATCAATTAATTTACCATCTTTATATATTCCCATTTTTATTTTTGCTACTGAAACTTTATAAGTGACTTCAGTAGCTGAAAACGGCTCGCCGTCAGGTATACCAACATACATTGATACTCCTTCTGTAATTGTCTCTCTTGAGATTTCTTGATGGATTTCTCTAGTTTCATGCATCAAATGATTCAACATCATCACATACGCCCCCGTAACAGCGCCGTTACTAAACTTTCCACCGCCAAGAGCCTCTGCCGTGCCCCCGATAACCGAACTTAAAACTATTTTATCTGCTGTACTCATTGATGTGCCGTATTTTTGCATTGCGCTGTCGCAAAAACTATTTGTTTTTAGGCATACGCAAAATGATCTTTTCTGCTGGCTTCATATCTTCGTAATACTTCTTATTTAGCTCTTTAAAGGGTTTTCGGTCATAATACCACGGTTCTATTTCATTTAATTCACCACCAACAGCAAATGTTTTAAGAGGTATAAACTCATCCGGTGCTGACAGATAAGGAATGTACTTTTTTGAAGTCATAACATAAGTGTTTCGAGTTAGAAACCTTTTTCTTATATGAAAAACCTCTAATGGTGACCTTATAAGCACCAATCCCGATTGAGGTTCCATGCGGAAATTGACAGAGTCCAACACCTTTTCAAACCTTGGGTCATGGTATTCAATTAACCTTAATTTTAAACTACTGTCCACTTCAACACTTCTTAGAATAACAAAAAAAACAGCTTTATTATTCAGGTAAACCATCATATTATCTTGAATGTTCTTTCTGTTAATAATTGGGGTCGAAGAAACGAATATCGATTTTCTATTATCTTTTTGAGAAGCGAAATTAAGCAATGATATTGCCTCAACAAAATCATCAGTTTTTTTAAAATTGTAAAGGTTAGCAACTATGCTGTCAACTAATGGAGTCGTTAAAACTAACTGAGCCTTTGAAGTATTGATTAGCAACAAAAAAGAAAATGATGCCAATATCTTTCTCATATTTCTAGTTTTTAAATGGGGTGTACCATTTGGGAGGATCAATTGGATAAATATTGTTCTTATATATCCAATCCCTATGAATTATAGCCTGAGGTTGTTCAAAAAAGAGTGAAGGCCTAAAAATCCATGAACCAATGCCAATTGTTTTGTGCGTTACGGTAATTCCAAGTTTACTTGCAATTCTCCAATCCTGAAAAGATCCCTTGAGCCATGTTGGATTGCCATTCATCAGCGGCCCACCCTTCACACTATAATGAAATTCCTCAACAAGCTTTAGTCCATAAAATTCATCCTCTGGCGGTAACACCCAATATGATTCTGTAGGTGAATTTCTAGCGTCTTGCGGGCATTCCCAATAACATTGTTCGCCTTGATCATCTTGAAACACCAAAACAGATGTTTCATTTCCTGTTTCAAGGGTTTTATCTTGAGCACTTGCTGCTGCCTCTTTACGGGTTGGATGCCATTCATGCATCAAATGATTCAACATCATCACATACGCCCCCGTAACAGCACCGTTAGCGAATTTGCCTCCGCCCAGCGCCTCTGCCGTGCCGCCGATAACAGCGGCTATTTCTGTTTTTTCTGTATAGGTCATGTAATCAGCATTTAAAAGTAAATCTCACCATACAAATTATAGCCAGCTACCATAAATAGTACTACCGTAAACACGATATAAGCCAACACGCTTACTCTGCTATAATTGGCTTTCTCTTGTTGTTGTAATGCTTTATCCAACAATATTTTATAGTTATCCTTAAAATTTAAGACGGCAATCACAATCAATACAATCGAAATACTTGTGAGCACATAGTACGATTTTAGTAAAGAAATTATCAGATCATAATACAGAAAGGACACCAAAAAACAAATAAACATGAGGTTCATTGCCAGCAGCATACCTAAAGTAGCTGAGGTGTAAATAGCAGCGTGTTGTTTTCTTCCAACAGTTTTTTCCTGCCAGGTATAGAGAAGCCCAAAGAGTTTTGTAACAAATTGTTTCATATCAATTTCCATTATTTTTTGAGTGGGTGTAGTTTTTCGTTGAGCAACGGAAAGCGGTATTTAAGCGTATCTGCCTCTCGTATCTTATATACGGTTATTGTTGTACTGTCTGCTTGCTTGTGTAAGCTATCGCCAATAGTTAATACATCATGAAGTCTTTTCCCTGTATAAATTTCATTATCCACATTAAGCCTTCTTTTTAAGGTGTCATTGATAGTAATCTCTAAACTATTGGTGTTAATCCTAAAATCATTATCGTCCAAATAGTAGATGCTTGTGACCTGTCCAGATATTTGCTCAGTAATTTTGATTAGAGGATACTCGATAGCTAAATTTGCAATTATTCTATCCTTTCTGTTTATCTCATAAAAGAACCAGAATGCTATTGCTGGAATCCATATAGCAAAAAACAAGAAAGTATATTGAGTTTTTGTTTTCATTTTCATGGTTCTATTTTTCCTCTATTCCATCCGGCTGAAAAGCCTCCAAACGGATTGGCACTGAGACCTATATTTATCGATGTGGAGATTAAGTCAATTCCACTATAAGTACTATACGAAACAGATCCTCCAACAAATACTGCACCTCCCCATGTTTTGGTGCGTTCTCCAAAAAGCATCTCTGTTTTAAATGGGATGGATTTGTCTACCAGATCGACCCGGCCTAGTTCTCCTCCTATACTTGCTTCAGGTGCTGCACCACCACCATGTTCAGTATATGGAACTACCTCACCTGCCTCATCACCAGAAAGCACAAAAAACCAACCCTTATCATACTCTGCACCGACAAAACCAACGCCTCCATCTACGAAAATAGCGTCTGCCATGAAAAAGGGATTTGCAAAACCACCAAAATTTTGAGTATATTTCAGCATAACAGCAAGACCTTTAGAAAATGCCTCATTATACAGGTAACTTGGTTTTTTGCTTTTTCCATGATCTCCCAAATGATTCAACATCATCACATACGCCCCCGTAACAGCGCCGTTAGCGAATTTGCCTCCGCCCAGCGCCTCTGCCGTGCCGCCAATAGTGGCACTAATTACTGTTTTCTCAGCAAATGTCATATTACCTCCGTAGCTTACTATGAAACTTCCACCCAGCGAAGATACAAAACCTGAAAGAAATCCATGCTCAAATTTTCCGCCCTGGGCCAATCGCATGGTGCCGTTGAACACGCCATGCGCCGAAGCACGCAGCAACTCGCGCCCCAGCTTGCCTACTCCTTCAAGCATATTGCCAATAGCCTGGCTGCCTCCTGCACTGACAACACTTAGTGTAAATGTTTGGGTAAAATACCCAAGAAATTGGCCGGCAGAAAGGCTCCTCCCTGATTCGATGATATGATCCATGGTCATAAATGCGGCATAAATACCCGCTGCTACAATTGGATTGCCTCCCGAAAAAAGAATACTGGCTGTTAGTGCAGCCATTTGCCCTATCAGGCTATAGCCACTTGGGTCAGTAAACCGCAGCGGGTTGTTCAGCGCATAGCTGTAAGGATTAAGGCCTTGTGTGAAGTTGGGGAACTGTAGCACCGGATCGGGGCTTAGGAAGCGTCCCACCACCGGATCATACATACGTCCGTTCATATTTACCAGCTTGAACAGGTCGAGTTGCTCGTGCCCCGTAAAACCGTAAGCGATCTCGCTGCTGCCTGTTAAACTCAGCTCAAAAGTATAAGGATCGCGCCGCATACCCCAGGCATCGTAGCTGTATTCTTCGATCAGGTTGCCCTGCTCGTCAGTGAGCAACTGAATGGAACCTAAATGGTCGTTGAGCACAAATTGCAGGCTTGTGGTATTGCCTTCCATTTCCTGCTTTTTGATTGCTACCAGTCCTGATGGCCCGTAAATATAGTGCAGTGCCGTGGTTTCTCTGTTGATGGTTTCCAGCTCGTAAATGCCTCCTATATATAGCTTATCTGAATCAAAGCCGCTCTTGTCCCACATATATTGTTTGATTCGTTGGTTGGCAACACCATAAGATAAGCCCATGTACCGTCAGCACTGAGAAACTCCCCTGGTTTTCCTACAGTAACAGGCAGGCTGTAAGCATTATTTATCCGCAAAGCAGGCATATTAACCTGGTTTCCGGCAAAATTAAACACAGGCGCGGTAAATTGCATGCTTTTGAGGTTTGTGAATAGTTCCAGACCGCTTTCAGCACCCACCGTAAGACCGCTGTTGGCATCAAGCAGTTGGAGCTTAGCCATATATCTCTTGGGATTAGAGGGTTCCAGCAATAGGCTGGCATCCTCATTATCATCAGCACGGATGTGAAGCTTGGCCTGGGGAGCAGTTATGTTGCCGATGCCGATGCGGCCGGATCTGTCATTAGTTTTTGATTCGGGCGACATGCTTATAAATAAGGTGGGTTTGGTGCTTTTCATACCAATAGCTAAGCTGTTTTCTACTGGATTAGTCAATGGTTCAGCTGAAGAAATTCCTAGTCCAAAAACAAAACCACCTGTGGCTCCTGAACTCACAAAATTACCTACCGAAAACGCGTTTCCAAACATAGATTTTGCGTTGTAACCTATTGCAAAACTGTATGTTGATTGTGCAATTGAGTTACTGCCTAAAACAACTGATTTAATTCCGTTAGATTCTGAACTACTACCAATCACATAAGAATGACTAAAGCTTGCTTTTGAATCAGAACCTATTGCAATAGCATTGTTTCGGGAAGTAATATTGTTATAGCCTAGAATCGACTGGTATTGATAGGAATTACTTGTGCTATTATTATAGCCGATTTTAACATTATTATTGTTGCAATCAACACATTCGCTTGATTGGGCTGTAAGTTGATTTGAATTGAGAATAAACAACATAAATAGCACAGAAAATAGAAAATAAATTGATCTTTTCGCTTTCATATTACCTGGTTTTAAGTATCCTACCTATTTCAGGAGGATTGTTATTGGTATAAGTTAATTTATAAAAATAAAGACCCTGATTAAGATGATCTACAGCAATACTTCCTTCTGACTGATCTGCAGATTTTTCAAGCACAAGCCGTCCCATATTATCATAAAGCTGTAGCTCAAATTGAGCCTCAGCAGTTTGATAATTCAATTGTGAGGTAAAAGGAACAGGCCAAAAAATAGTTTTTCGATCTGGAATTGAAATTTCTGAACTTCCTGTGATTAATCCCTGTTCATTTAGCTTAAGAAAAACCGGATTATACACATGCGTGTCATGATTGTACCAGGCTCCGCAAACAAAACTACCGCCATCACGGGTGGCCAACACATAAAAGCCCTCGTAATAGCGGTCTCCCCCATAAAAACGTAAGTAGCGCGGCTGCAACTGATTGTCGGTCTGACCGGTCATTATCCAGTTTACTCTGCCGGGATTAGGGATGCCAATTTTCTGGTGCTTGAAACCCATGAAGAAAATGGAATCTGAATTCAGAAAATCAATATTTTTACCGTAACCCGGTATATCTTTCATATCCTGTTCGCCAAAATAATTGTCATATTCAATGTTTAGCAAGGTATCAGTAATTGAAAGCCACATTTCTGAATCATTGGAGCCACCATTGGGTCGTGTCTGCTCAAAAGAGTACAAAATGCTACTATCGTTCAGCCATTTTGCATTTATGTTTCCGTGACCTCCAAAATGAAGGTATTCAGCTTCAAGAAACTGAAAAGTGGTATCAAACTTCATGCGAATCGGCCAGCTCCCCCAGAAGTTTGAATTCATGCCCATCGAAATTACCCATAGCTGACTGGAATCGGGACTCAATAAAAAATCAGAATTCGTAACGCTTCTCTGATCAAATTGGGTTAAAGACAGTATGTTGCCTGTAACATCTATCCAAATGAAATTGAAATACGAGCTGGAACAAGGAAAATCACAAGTACTAACCACTAAGAGATTTTTGTTATTAAACTGAAATAGTTTTTTAGCATATATGCTGAAATAATCCCCTATATCATGGTATTTTACCCAAACCTTGTTAAAGCTTTCATCAACTTTTACAATCATCAGGTACATTTTATCTGAATCAGCCACCAGTGCTTGACCTATTAATAGGTATCCATTATGATAATCTTTTTGTATTTTGTTAAAGTTATATAAAGTATCCCCAAAATTATAGGTTATTGTAGAGGTATCACCCTCGGGACTAAATTTGAGCAGATAAGACCGAATAGCAGAATTCGGCGCATAGTCCACCCCGGTGCGTTCGCCAATAAGGGCAATAATATTTCCCGACTCATCCTCAATTGCCATGTATGATCTTTTACGCATATCATAATTTAGTTCAAATTCAAAGGTGTTTTGAGCTAAACCACCTTGCCAAAAGACAGATAACAAAATAATAAATATAGATAAACGTGTGTTCATAATTAATATATTGGAGGTAATTCAATAGCGGTGCACGATAAGATTCTTTTACGGAAGAAAAATGTTGGCTCGTGATAAATATTTTTATCATGCTCATAAAATTTCTCGCGACTTTTAATCCTTGCAATTGCCAATTTTTTGTTTCCAATATTTTGAGAAGAATTCAACCAATCCCCAACAAATCCTACTTTATGATCAAAATAAAACTGCATTTCATGAATACCGGAGCCGTTGTAATCGTATTCAAGGCATTCGGTATTCCCGTCAAATGGTGCAACAGCTTCTGATGCAGCAAACACCTTATAATCAAGATAATTTGTTAGTGGATAATTTAACTGGTTATCTTCGTAATTGATTGACAAGCTAAATGTGGATCCGTAATAAGACCATCTGCAATTTGAACCCGGGGCAGGATTAAAATATTGGTATAATGCCGCTTCAAAAATTTCCGGAGCATTGGTATTGATTGTGTTTCCAAAACAATCATCCTCCACGAAATCTTCATACCTGAAATTTTCATTCTCACCAAAATCTCCAGTATTTTGAATGCTTCCAGTACCTGTAACAGTAACAATCTGTAGTTGACGCTTTGCATTTGGCAGTGAGCCGTAGTCATTGATCATGGCCATGATAAAGCGTTTATTTTCACCACTTATAGCATGATACTTCTCAGATAATCCCATTAAGGATTCATCATAGCTGGCAAAAACCTGCTGATACATGGCTTCAAAATCATTCATAAGTTCCATTTCCACATACACGGTATCCCAGTGAAAATGAGCACTTGATGAGTTATTGTTAGCGTAGTAATAATTCAGCGTAGCATCAATATACCAAATCGCTGAATCCAGGCTTATACGTTGGCCACTTTTGTTGGGTACACCCTGTTTCCAGTTTTGCATATCAGCATAAAATTGTTCGATACGCTGTGTTGGGTCTTCCTCATGCTGCACTGGATTTTGTCCGGTATCTTTCTGACAGGCCGTAAATTGAATAATTGTCCATCCGCTAAGGATTAGCAGCGTGAAAAACACTGCTCTTTTTGCTTTTGATCTCATAACATTACAGTTTTTGGTTAAAAAATTGAAAGAATTGTTTTTACCCCGGGTTTTTCTCCCGTGGCTTCGTGCTTCGTGTTGGTTGTGTTTACACATTTTAATTCGTTTTTAATTTATCACGTTTTTTACTACCGAGGGTCAACAATAGATTTTGGTTTTAATCAATTCGGCAGGCACAAGCCTTCCGGAAAATGTCTTTCCTCTACCTATATATGTCA
>Ga0265293_10007766_pt1 | contig 16320 bp, 22 predicted proteins | sample Munlanlewell138R_FD_192505 | JGI IMG/M metagenome (GOLD analysis project Ga0265293, IMG submission 192505) | Leachate microbial communities from a municipal landfill in Southern Ontario, Canada - Leachate well 138R | ecosystem: Engineered > Solid waste > Landfill > Unclassified | place: Canada...
AGTTGAGCCTGAGAGTTCTGCCGTTTTATCAGGAGGGTGCGCAGGCCCACATGTTATACAAGGAATAGGTGCAGGATTTATACCTGAAGTATTAGACACATCAATATATGATGAAGTTGTAAAGGTAAGCAATGAGGATGCAATAAATACAGCAAAAATGTTAGCAAGCCAAGAGGGTCTACTAGTCGGTATATCTGCAGGAGCAAATGTATTTGCAACAATGCAGATTGCTTCAAGGGCAGAGTTTAAGGGCAAAACACTTTTAACAATTCTTTGTGATACCGGCGAGAGGTACTTAAGTACAGAACTTTTTGATGAGTAGCATATTTTTAGAGACTATAAAAGCTGTTGATGGGGAGATTCTTAATATATCCTATCATCAAGAGAGATATGAGAGTGTTTTAAAAAAATTCAATATTAAACATTCTCAAAATCTAAAGGAACTCTTAACTCCTCCAAAAATTGGAACATATAGATGTCGCCTAACATATGATTTGTCAAAAGAGCCACACACTTTTAACGTAACATACCATAAGTACGAAAAAAGAGAGATAGAGACTCTAAGGCTTGTTTATAATGATAACATAGAGTACTCCTTGAAATCTGCATGCAGAGATGAGCTTGATGCGCTATATAAGCTAAGGGGTGGATGTGATGATGTTTTGATAGTAAAAAACTCTCTTATTACGGATACTACAATAGCAAATATAGCCTTTTTTGACTCTAAGAGATGGGTTACTCCTAAATCACCGCTTTTGATAGGTACGACAAGAGAGAGGTTGCTAAGAGAAGGAAAAATTTTTCAAGAGAGCATCTACGTGAGTGATTTAAAAAACTTCTCTAAAGTCGCCCTAATGAATGCTATGATAGATTTTGATATAATTACAAAAAACATAAAGGAAATTTTTTGCTAGAGAGCTTAATAGAGGATAGAGATTTTGCAAAAATAATGCAAAAAAATATAGAGAGTTTGATAATCCTTCTCTTTGAAAAAGAGCAAAATTTTGGAATCTTATGTAAGATAGAGCAGATAACTTTCGAGCCTCCGCTTCCAAATGAAATAAGCAAAGAGTTTAAACCTATGACTCTATTTTTTCTTGCCGGATACACTTTTGATACGGCAACTATAGTTGATAATAATCTAGTTTTTGAGGCTGGTTTTGGAGCCGATAACTTTGGTAGTTTTGTTACCGTTCCGATGCTTAGTATAATGCAGATAATAGTAGATGAGACACCACTGCTTATAAATTTAACAAATTATAAACATGAGGATAAAAAACAAACTACAAAAGCGCAAAAGGGCGGAGTAGAAAACTCAATGGCTTCCTTTTTATCAAATCCTGAGAACTCAAAATTTTTCAAAAAGTAGCTTGAGGTTTACACCTTATTTAAAGATAGAAGATAGTTTACGACATTATCGACAAATGCATCATGCTTCTTATCTTTTGAGTAAGCTATATAAAAATTTCTCTCTATCTTGTAGTTTTTAAGTCTTGCTTCAAAAAGTTTTCCCTCAGCAACCTCATTTGCTATAACATGTTTTGACATAACAGAGACGACAGGTCTCTCTGTTGTAGGGTCAGCATGCAGAATCGACTCTTTAATAGCAGTCGGACTTCCTAAAACACCAAGAACTTGGAAATTATTACACTGTACACCCATCTCATCGAAGACTTCACTTGTCAGTTTTCTTGTATGAGAGCCTTCATCTCTACATATCCAATCAAATCCAAGTAAATCATCTGCCGTTAAGTGTTTTTTAAGAGGCTGGTTTGAAAAAACGACAAGTTCATCTAAAACCCACTCTCTATAGATGATTCCGTCTCTAAACACAGGGGATTCTATAAGAGCTATATCGATTTTTTTGTCTTCAAGATGATCTATCATCTCGCATGAGAGACCGACATTCATATAGACATTGTTGTTTATTCTCTTTTTTATCTCGCTAAGATAATTTGGCAGTATATAGTTTCCTATGGCATTTGATGAGCCTATAACAAAAGTGAAGTCTTTATTTATTATCTTTAAGAGCTCTTTTTCGCTGCTTGCAATTGCTTTTTCAAGTCTTGATGCGATTCTAAAGAGATCTTCTCCCTCTTTTGTAAGCAGTATGCCGTTCTTTTTTCTTTCAACTATTTTAGTATCAAGATAATCCTCAATAAACTTTATCTGTTGAGTGACTGCAGGTTGTGAGATACCAAGCTTTGCAGATGCTTTTGAAAAACTTTTCTCTTTTATGACCATTAAAAAGGTTTGTAGTTTTGCAAAATCTTTTAACATAATAATTCCTATAAGTTTAAATAATAGACGAAAGTATAACTCAATATTATAACTAATGCAATAGTTTTGTAATAATTTATAACTTTTTGGCTATAATAATTTAAATTAATAAGAGTAGTGGCAGAGATATGGAAAAAATATTTAGTAAATTAAACGATTCACAAGCTGATGCCGTAAAAAAAACAGAAGGTCCGGTGTTGATACTAGCCGGTGCGGGAAGCGGAAAGACTACTACTGTTATATCTCGTTTAGCATATCTCATAGAGGGAGTCGGGATTCCAGCTTCAAATACTTTGACACTTACTTTTACAAACAAAGCTGCAAAAGAGATGAGAGAAAGAGCCTCTTTGATGATGGATAATCCTGCTTACCCTCCGCTTCTATGCACTTTTCATAAATTTGGATTACTATTTTTAAAATTCCATATACATCTCTTAAATAGGGAAAATAATTTTGTCGTGATTGATACAGATGATAAAAAACGCATTATCAAGAAGATAAATAGTGAAATACCGACTCCTCTTATTGCTAGCGAAATATCAAAATATAAAAGCTCTCTCTTAAGTCCTGATGATGCTTACAAGCAGGCAGAATTATTTAATTATCAGCAGATTGCAAAAGTTTATGAGGAGTATGAATCGTATCTTTTGGAAAACAATTTAGTAGATTTTGACGACCTTATAGCATTGACCTATAAGCTGTTAGATGAGAATGATGAACTTGCTCATGCTACATCTATGAAGTATCGTTACATAATGGTAGATGAGTATCAAGATACGAACGAGTTACAGCTCAAACTTTTACAAAAGCTCTGCAGTGCTCATAACAATTTATGTGTTGTAGGGGATGACGACCAGAGCATCTATGGTTGGAGAGGCGCACATATAAGAAATATTATGGAGTTTGACCAAGATTTTAAAGATACGGCGGTATTTAAGCTTGAAGAGAATTATCGCTCACGAGAACCTATACTAAAAGTTGCAAATGCACTTATAGAGCATAATCGCTCACGTTTAGGAAAAAAACTCATTCCTACACGCGGTAGCGGTGAAGATGTTACGGTTTTAAACTCAAGTGATGAGAGTGAAGAAGCAAGAAAAATCGCTTTAAAAATTACAAAGCTTTTAGACTCGGGAGTAAAAGCAGAAGATATAGCAGTGCTGTACCGTGTAAATGTTTTAAGCCGCTCTATAGAAGATGGGCTTAATCGTGCCGGTATCGCATATAAGCTTGTAGGCGGACTACGTTTTTATGATAGAGCGGAGATAAAAGATCTTATAAGCTACATAAGAGTTATAACAAACTTTCATGATGATTTTTCGTTTAAGCGCATAGTAAATAAGCCAAAGAGGGGTTTGGGCAAAGCAAGTGTGGATAAGATAGAGTTAGCAGCTCATGCAAACGGTAGCTCTATCTTTGAGTATATAAAAAAGGTCACACTTGCTGAACTAGAGCAGCTTGTTAGAAAAAAGAATGCAAAAACTCTTAAAAAATTTGTAAAAGATATTCAGGCTGTTGCTAAGAGTGTAACTGAATCGACATATAGTTTTATAGATGTTTTAGAGGATACGTTTCATCTCAAAGAGATTTATAAAGGTATGCCCGATGAAGCAGAGAGAGTCTTAAACATGGATGAGTTTTACGGTCTATTTAGAGACTTTGTAAAGAACTCTCCAGACTCCTCATTGGATGAGTTTTTAAATGAACTAACGCTTCAAAGCGAACAAGATCAGGTAGAGGGTGAGAGTATTTATATGATGAGTATTCATGCCTCTAAAGGGCTGGAGTTTGATTATATTTTTATTATCGGTATGGAAGAGGGTTTTTTACCGCTTGTTGGTGACGGTAGTGACCTTGAAGAGGAGAGAAGACTCGGATATGTCTCCTTTACAAGAGCAAAAGAGGCTCTAACACTCTCGCATGTGGATAGTAGGTTTTATAAGGGAAGAAGAAGTGATTTACAAAAGAGCAGATTCTTTAATGAAGCAGGACTTTGCGAAGGTTCGCTTATAGTTGAGAAAAATACGGCTTTTAAAAAAGGTGATTTGGTTAGGCATAAAATCTTTGGCACAGGCAGGATTACAGGTGTCAGCAAATCAGGTAGAGAGTTTAAACTAAATATTAATTTTGCCGGCACAAAGAGAGATATATTGGCATCATTCGTTGAAAGATTATGAACAGGCTCTTTGTCGCGTATAAACCAACAGGCATAAGCTCCAACCTCTTCTTAAGCAAGCTAAAGAGAAGATATAAAACAAAAAAGGCCGGTTTTTCAGGAACACTTGATCCGTTTGCAAAGGGTGTTCTTCTTATCGGGATGGGTAGCTATACAAAACTGTTTCGTTTTTTAAATAAAACACCTAAAATCTATCGTGCTACTCTCTGGCTTGGTGCAAAAAGCGACTCTTTAGACACAGAGATGATTGAGCATGTTGAGATTTTAAAAGAGTTTAACGAGGATGAAGTACAAAGCGCTATAAAATCCTTAGAGGGTTCTCTTGAGTATGAGCCTCCGATATTTAGTGCCAAGCAAATAAACGGGCAGAGAGCTTATGATTTAGCGCGTGCGGGTGTAGAGTTTACTCTAAATAAGATTAAATCTACAGTATATGAAACAAAACTTATACACTACTCTCATCCGTTTGTTACATTTGAAGCAACGGTTTCAGAGGGGACTTATATCCGTTCACTAGGAGCTATAATAGCTAGCAGACTAGGGGTAGAGTATGGAAGTCTTAGTGCTTTGGAGAGACTTAGCGAGGGAGAGTTTAGCTATAATGGCGAGAGAGCGTTAGATATTAAAAAATCTCTTAAAATTAGAGAAAATTTCTATCATGGAGAGCGCGATAATCTAAAATATGGAAGAGTTCTTGCTTTAGATGATTTAGAGATTAAAGAAGATGGATATTATTGGCTTGATAATGGTAGTTTCATCTCAATTATAAATATACAAAACGCAGAAGTAAATTATGAATTAGGTAGGATTGAATGCTAGTACTATCGAGAAAAACAGATGAATCTATTGTTATTGGAGATGATATTACTATAAAAATTATCTCTATCGAAAAGGGTGTTGTCAAATTGGGCATTGATGCGCCTAAGAGCGTCTCTATTGTTAGAAACGAATTGCTTGAGGATGTCAAAGATGCAAATATCGCATCATCTAAAGATACAGAGTTAAATGATTTGACTATGCTCAGCGCTATTATTAAAAAATAAAAGATATAGACATGAAGCTTTACAAAGCTTATGCAAAGGTAAATATATTTTTAAAAATCACCGGCATGCGTGGAGATTACCATGAGATTGTCTCAAGATTTATGAGGGTTGATTCCCTTTATGATGAGCTCTCTTTTGTCGCTAAGCAAGAGGATGAAGGTTTTAAGATAATCGGTGAATTTTCATGTACGACTGAGCAAAACACTATATACAAGGCATATCTGGCACTGCTAAAAATTTTAGATAAAGAGTCTGCTGATTTATTAAAAAACCTAATGAGCAGATATGGAGTAAAGGTAGATAAAAGGATTCCTGCATTTGCAGGCTTGGGCGGTGGAAGTAGTGATGGGGCTACATTTTTAAAGATGTGCAATGAAGTTTTGCATCTTGGACTGAGTCAAAATGAACTCGCAGCGGCAGGAGTAAAGGTGGGGGCAGACGTGCCGTTTTTTATTTATGGTTATGATAGTGCAAATGTAAGTGGAATCGGAGAGGTTGTAGAAGAGTTTAAAGAGCCTCTTTTAGATTTTGAAGTTTTTACTCCAAAACTGGAGATAAGCACTCCAAAGGTTTATTCGCTATATAGAGAAGATTTTTACAATCCGGTAGATGGATTTGAAGCAGATAGGTTGAAAAAAACCCCGTCATTGGATATACTTAAAAACATGAGCGCAGATGAGGCAAATGACCTCTTCAAACCGGCACTTCAAGAGTATAAAGAGTTGAAAAATTATTACAGACATGGATATTATTTCAGCGGAAGCGGAAGCAGTTTTTTTAGAGTTAAAGAGAGGAGAAAATAGGCGATGGGTAAAACAATAGCAAAAAACAAAAAAGCCTATTTTGATTATTTTTTAGAAGAGAAGTTTGAGGCAGGCTTAGTTCTTAAGGGAAGTGAGATAAAAGCTATAAGAGCAGGGCGCGTAAATCTAAAAGATAGTTTTATACGTTTTGTACAAGGCGAAGCATTTCTTTTCAATGCTCACATAGGCAGACTTGAGACGACTCATCACTTCTATTCACATGAAGAGAGAGGCAGTAGAAAACTGCTTTTGCATAAAAAACAGATAGCAAAGATGATAAAAGCTGTTGAAAAAGATGGCTATACGGTAGTTCCTCTGCAGCTCTATTTTAACGATAGAAATATAGTAAAAATACAGATTGCCATTGCAAAAGGAAAGCAGCTGCATGATAAAAGAAATGATCTTAAAGAGAAAGATATGAAGCGTGACATAGAGCGCTCTATGAAGGATTATTGATGAGGTTTTTTTCTCTTGTTCTTCTTTTTGCATGTAGCATTTTTGCACTTGATATAAAAGTAGCAAACGCTACCGTTTCAAACGGAAAAACAGCTCTTTTGGAGTTTAAAAAAGAGAGTAGTATCAGTTATAAAAATATTGTAGTCGATAAACAGCGATATGAAATTTTTAACAATCCGCTAGATAGTAAGAAATTTTATGTGCTAATACCTATTAATTATTATGAAAAACCTTCAGATAAAAAAGTGGAGATATTCTATACGCAAGACAATGAACTAAAAAGCAAAACTATCTTCTTTGATATTAAAGATGCGAATTATGAAAAAGAGACCCTTAGTGTAGATAGCTCAAAGGTTATCTTGAGTGAAAATGATAGAAAAAGAGCATCAAAAGAGTACGCAGAAGCTATGGAGATTTATAATAAAAAAACAGAGCATAGCTATATATCATCAGAGTTTATTGTGCCACTTAATAGTAAAATCACAAGTGACTTCGGAAAAGCAAGAGTTTATAACGGCTCACTTAAGGGTTATCATGGCGGGACGGATTTTAGAGCGAGTGACGGTACGCCCTTGATGGCAAGCAATAGCGGGAAGATTGTCTTGGCAAAAGATAGGTTCTACTCGGGTGGTTCTGTTGTTATAGACCATGGGCATGGTATCTACTCATGCTACTTTCACATGAGCAAGCTTGACGTCAAAGAGGGTGATATGATAAGAAGAGGCGAACCTATAGGATTATCAGGAAGCAGCGGTAGAGTTACGGGTCCGCATCTTCATTTTGGTATAAGAGTAGCCGCCCAACAAGTTGACCCACTTCAGTTTATAGAGCTGATAAATAAAAATTTATTAAAAGGTATAAAATGACACTATTTCAGATTATTATGCTTGGTGCTTCGGCATTTTTTGCATTTAAAGTTTATGAACATATTCAAACACTTCAGGATACAGAACCGGAAAAAGAGCCAAATAGGGCATCTTCATTTGACCCCGTATCCTTAGTTGTTAAGGGTAATGAAGCATTTGATAACGGGGATATGCAAGCGGCATTAGATTTCTTTGTAGAAGCTAACGCAAAAGAGTCACAAGATGCTGAAGTTTTGTTTAAGATGGGTTATATTTTAGAAAATTTGGGCGATAGAGATGAAGCACTAAATTACTATAAAGAGGCGCTGCAAAAAGATAAAAACAATGAGTATATTCATAACTCAATAGCAAGTATCTATAGAGCAAATAAGGAGTTTGTATCTGCAAAAATGCACCTTAGCGACTCTTTAAATATAAACAATAATAATGCCGTGACATACTATAACTACGGAAATCTTTTAGTCGACATGAAGCATCCGGATGAAGCTAGAGAGATGTATAAAAAAGCTATTGAGATAAATCCAGACTTCAGCGAGGCAAAAGAAGAGTTGCAGAAACTGAGCTAGGAGGCTAAGATGAAAATATCTGAGATATATGATTTTTTAAATAAGCTATCTCCCTTTGAACTTCAAGAGAGTTGGGATAACTCAGGTCTGCTGCTTGGAGATTTTAATCAAGAAGTTCAAAAGATAGTCCTTAGCATAGATGTTGATGAGAGTCTAATAGAGTCTATGGAGGAGAACACTCTTCTAATAACTCATCATCCTCTAATTTTTGGAGGACTTAAGCAGTTAGAGTTTAGTAAATATCCGGCAAATCTAATTCAAAAGATGATACAAAAAAATATTTCAAATATCTCCATGCATACAAATTTTGACCAAACACACCTAAATGAGTATGTAGCCACCGAGATTCTAGGTTATAAAATTGCCCAAAAAGATGGATTTATAGCATATCTAGATATAGATGAGGATTTTGATGTTTTTGCAAAAAAAGTTGCAACTGCATTTTCTCTTCCGCATGCAAGATGTGTTAAAAGTTCACAGAGAGTAAAAAGAGCTGCTCTTACAACTGGCTCAGGGTGCTCTTTGATTAAATCCATAGAGGCTGACTGCTTTTTAACCGGGGACGTTAAGTATCACGATGCGATGGAGGCAAAAAGCATAAATTTATCGATAATAGATATAGGGCATTTTGAGAGTGAACACTTTTTTGCAGAGATTTTACTTAAACATTTGAAAAATTTAGGTTTAGAAGCTATAATTTCATCATCAAAGAACCCTTTTACTTATATTTAAGCAATCGGCACAACTATTTAATCCAAAGGAGATTAATGAATTTACATCTAAAACAGCTAATTGACCTATCACAAATTGACAAAGAGATAGATGCTTTTGAACCACAAATTGAAGAAGCAAATAGTAAACTAGAGGCAGTACAAGCGAAGAAGCAGAGTATCGATTCTGATATTGAAAATTTAACAAAAGAGATTAGTGAAGAGGAAGTCAAAAAGAAAAAAAATGAAATTCATCTACAAGAGCTTTCTCAAAAACTTGAAGATAACTCCAAAAAAAGTTCTGAAGTAAAAACTGAACGTGAGATGAAATCTCTTCAACTAGAAGAGGAGATTGCCAAAGAGCAGATAACTTTTGCAAATGAAGAGATTGAGAGACTTGAGAGAGTTATCGCTTTAAAAACAGAACAAGCAGAAGCGGCAAAAAAATCTCTTAAAGAGTTAGATGCTAGCTTAGCTACTATTAAAGTTAATGTTGATGAAAAACTAGAAGTAATCAACAAGTCTCGCCAAGAAGTATTTGTAAAAAAAGAGAAATTAATATCTGAGATGAATCAAAAAGGTCTTGCATTTTATCAAAAAATTCGTAGATGGGCTAAAAACACAACTGTTGTAGCGGTAGAAGAACAAGCTTGCATGGGTTGTCATATGGTTATCAACGATAAGATTTATGCAGATGTTATAAAGGCTGAGGAGATTACAACTTGTCCACATTGCGGACGTATTCTCTACATGGAAGCTAACGAAGAGTAGGCTTGAAGCCATTTACTCTTTTATACTTCATCTTAAGCGTAGTGCTCTATTTAGTTGCACTGCCGCTTCTTATTTATCTCTCGTTTAAACAAAAATACAGAGAGTCTATTCCGGCTCGCTTTTTTCTATTTAAAAATTCAAAATTTAAAAACGGTAATGGAGTTTGGTTCCATGTATGTTCTTTAGGTGAAACAAGAGCTTTGGGACCGGTATTAGAGTTACTAAAAGACCAAGATATAAAGATAACTACGATAACGCATACGGGACAGGCACTAGCTAGAAGGTATGATGCGGAAGTAAGATATTTGCCGTATGAGATGTTTTTACCCTTTTGGGCTAAAAAGCAGAAGGTTTTAGTAGTTTTAGAGGCGGAATTTTGGTTTATGCTCTTTAGCACTATGCGAGCAAGAGGAACAAGAGTAATACTTTTAAATTCACGTATCTCTGAGAAAAGTGCTAAAAAATATCTCCAATTTGCTTGGTTTTACAAAAAATTGCTCTCAAATGTTGAGATAATCTACGCTCAGAGTGAAGCTGATAAAAATCGTTTTTTAGCCCTTGGTGCTAAAAATATTGAAGTTATCGGCAATATTAAGTTAGCAGCAAAAATAACAAAAACAAAAGATTATAAAAAACCTCAGGATGAGCTAATAGTTGCCGGAAGCACGCATGAGAGCGAAGAAGAGAGTGTGTTGAAGTCGTTTGTAGAGTATAAAAAGCAAAGCAGTGCAAAACTTGCCATAGTTCCAAGGCACCCAGAGAGATTTGAAGCTGTTTATGAACTTATGAAGAGATATGCAGATGAAAATTCTCTAACATTAGCAAGATTTTCACAAGAGAAAAATTTTAGCTCAGATATGGTTTTGGTTGATGCTATGGGCGAGTTAAATAATATATACGCAATCAGTGACATAGCTATTTTAGGCGGTGCATTTAGGAGTGATGTCGGTGGTCACAATCCTCTTGAGCCCGCTTACTTTGGGTGTAAAATAATTACCGGAAAACACTTTTTTCACCAAAGGGAGCTTTTTAAATATGTCTATCATGTTCAATATGTTGAGAGAGATGAGATTCATAAAGCGCTTATAGCAAGTCGAGATTTGCCACCAAGTATGGTTAAAGAGAAGATAGACTTAAAACCTGTAATAAACAAAATAAAGGAGCCAATTTAATATGGCACTAGAAAAAGCGTATAAACTATTAGCAACACAAGAGGGTATCTCAAACTCTGCCGCAAAGTCGATGATAGATCGCGGTTTGGTCTACGTTGGTAATAAAAAAGTGATGATAGCTCGCGGGGATATTGATACGAAAACAACCTTCAGAGTTGAAAAGATAGAGAAGATAAAGCCTATTTTTGAAAATGATGATTTGATTGTTTTGGATAAACCTGCGCACGTAAACTCAGACGAGATACAGAGGCAGTTTAAACCTGCCGTACTTTTGCATAGACTAGATCGTGAAACAAGCGGTGTTTTAATGCTTGTTAAAAATGAAGAGTTTCGCCAAAAAGCTATACAAGAATTTAAAAAAGATAGAGTCTACAAAGAGTACATTGCTTGGATAGAGGGAATTTTAAGTGAACCGGTTGATATAGATAAACCTATAGTTACAACTAAGAAAAACAACCGTGCAACATCAAACGTATCAGCAAAAGGAAAACCTGCAAGAACTGAGGTTTTTCCAGATTTGGTAAGTGCAAATAAAACTAAAGTCAAATGTATTATCCATCATGGAAGAACACATCAAATAAGAACTCACTTAAGATATATAGAGCATCCGATAGTCGGTGATGAGCAGTACGGCGGTAGACGTGCAAAGCGCGTTATGCTTCATGCTTATAAAGTAAGACTGTTTGATATGGAATTTACAGCACCGGAGCCAAAGGCATTTGTCAACTTTGAATAAGCAAAAGAGTTTATGGCATATCTATATCTTAAAATGTAGTGATGAGAGTCTCTATACAGGCATAACGACAGACCTTATTAGAAGAGTTGATGAGCATAACAACTCAGCAAAGGGCGCAAAATATACCCGCATAAGAAGACCGGTAGAACTAATCTACTCTGAGGGCTGTGAAGATAAAAGCAGTGCCTCTAAAAGAGAGCATGAGATTAAAAAACTATCTAGAATTCAAAAACTAAAGTTAATAAAATAGTGCAGATTTTTGTCGATGGTGATGCTTTTCCAAATCTCCTCAAACCTATACTCTTTAAACAAATTCAACGTTTAAATATTCAGACAACAGTTGTAGCAAATAAAAAGATAAGTATCGGAAAATCAGATTTATTTACCTACATGATAGTGGATTTAGGAGCTGATGAAGCTGACCATCAGATTGTCAAGATGATAAATGAGAGTGATTTGGTTATAACAGCTGATATACCGCTAGCAGACAGAGTTATAAGTAAAAATGCGCATGCAATAGATCATAGAGGCGAACTCTATAGTGTTGATAATATTAAACACTATCTTGCTATGAGAAATTTGATGGAAAAAATTCGTGAGAGCGGGGAGATAACTAAAGGTCCAAAGCCTTTTTCCCAGAAAGACGCCCAATCTTTTGCAAACCAACTAAACGCATTTTTAACTAAGCATTATAAAAATTAAGTTATAATCCAAAAAAATTACACTCACTTACAGAAGGTATTTTATGTTTGATACATTGACAAGTTCATTTACGGCGGCTATAAAGAAGATTCGCACATTTGATGATGAGAAGGCACTTTCTAAAGCACTTAATGAGCTAAAAAAATCACTTTTAAAAGCAGATGTAAACCACAAAGTAGTAAAAGAGCTAATAGCAAAAGTCGAGCTAGATACTAAGGCAAGCGGAATCGGTAAAGATCAGTTTCTAGACGCTTTAAGAACTACTCTTTATGAGCTTTTAGAAGTTGGTGGAAACAAAGGTTTTACATTTGCTCCAAATCCTCCGACTGTTATTCTCATGACGGGACTTCAAGGTTCCGGTAAAACAACTACAACCGGAAAACTGGCAAATTATCTAAAAAATAGACAAAAAAAAGTTTTAGTAGTAGCAGCCGACCTGCAGCGTCTTGCTGCGGTTGAACAGCTTCGTCAAATTACTACTCAAATAGAAGTAGAGTTATATGAAGACGAATCAACAAAAAATCCTGTTGAGGTAGTAAATGCAGCGCTAAAAAAAGCAAAAAGCGGAATTTATGATGTTGTACTTATAGATACGGCAGGTCGTTTAGCAATTGATGATGAACTTATGGATGAGCTTGAAGCTGTTAAGAGAGCTGCAAATCCTAGTGAGATATTTTATGTAGCAGATTCTCTTACCGGTCAAGATGCGGTTCGTACAGCTTCGAGTTTTAAAGAGAAAATCGGAATTGACGGTGTTATCTTAAGTAAATATGACGGTGACTCTAAAGGTGGAGTTGCTTTAGGTCTTTCATCTCAAGTACAAGTTCCACTTCGTTTTATCGGTAGCGGTGAGAAGATGCAAGATTTGGAAGTTTTTATGCCTGAGCGTGTCGTAAACCGTCTTATGGGTTTTGGAGACATTGAGGGGTTAGCTGAAAAAACTGCTAATGTTATAGATGAGAAACAAGCTAAAAAACTAACTCAAAAGATAAAAAAAGGTAAGTTTAATTTTAATGACTTTTTAGAGCAGATGGAGTCAATGAAGAAGATGGGCAGCATGAAATCACTTATGGGGATGATACCTGGTATGGGTGATATGTCAAAGGCTTTAAAGAACTTCGATATGGAAAATTCAAGTGAACTTAAAAACATAAAAGCAATGGTCTCATCCATGACAGCTAAAGAGAGAGAAGACCCAGATCTATTAAACAACTCCCGTAAAGGAAGAATCGCAAAAGGTTGCGGTTTAGAGATAGTAGAGATTAACCGAATGATAAAGCAGTTCAAAAATGCCGGTAAAATGGCAAAAAGACTTTCAGGCAAAAATGGGATGAAAGATCTTCAAGCAATGATGGGTCAGATGGGTGGTTCCGGAGCTATACCAAGATAGAAGTCTCAAGACTCTTGACGTTTTGTTTTAAAAATAGTATAATTCCGCCATCGTAATAACTTCTGAAATAATCCCTCTGTGATTAGAAGGTGCTTATAAAAGCATAATACGCATATCGTATAAAATTATTTATTCGACGGCGGTAAGAGGCACAATAAAACTTCATAGTATATTTTATTCTGCAAAAAAACCTCCAAACATTTTATTAATATTTCTTGCGAAATATCTTTAGTGCCATAGCGGCTAACGTAGAAAGATGGACTTTGTTCATGTTTTTTTAAAATAATATATTAGGAAATAATATGACAGTAATTAGACTTACTCGTATGGGAAGAAAAAAACAACCATTTTACCGTATCGCGGTAACAGATAGCCGTAAACGTAGAGATGGCGGTTGGATTGAGCTAATTGGGCACTATAATCCAATGAATGATGAGAAAACTTTAGTTGTTGACAATGAAAGATTAGATTACTGGTTAAGTAACGGTGCTCAAATGAGTGACCGTGTTAAAAAAATAACTGGTCGCTAAGATGATAGCTGATTTTGTCGCTGGATTTGCAAGACTTATAGCATCTCACCCAGATGATGTAAGAGTTGAGATTAAAGAGGGCGATGAAAATACTGAGATTCTTCTCTATGCTAATCAAGCTGATATCGGTAAGCTAATTGGTAAAGAGGGTAAGATGATTGGTGCGATTAAAACTGTTATATCAGGCTGTAAAGCTAAAGATGGCGTAAGTTACCGCATCAATGTCGAAGCAGTGAAGTGAGCGATAAGCAAACAAAAGCCCTTGGGGTACAACAAGAACAACTTCTTCATGTCGCAACTATCGGCAAAACTGTCGGTATAAAAGGCGATATGAAACTCCACGATAAATCTGATTTCCCGGAGCAGTTTCAAAACGGTGCAACTTTTTTTACAAACCTAAAAAAAGTGATAACTCTCAATGATGTAAATCTTGAGAGAGGCACAATTAAAATTGCCGGAATAGAGAGTATTGAAGATGCTAAAAAATATACTAACGCAAAACTTTTCACAACAAGAGAAGAGACAAGAAAAAACTGCCATTTAGAAGATGGTGAATATTTTTGGTTTGATCTTGAAGATTGTGAAGTTTTTGAAGATAAAAAGCTTTTAGGTAAAGTTTATGAAGTTGAGAGAATTGCAATAACTAATTACCTAAATATACACACTGATGAGAGTCTAGTAAAAGAAGGTTATGCTAAAAGTTTTTTAATTCCATTTCAAGAACCGTTTAGAGTTAGTGTGGATATAGAAAAAAAAATTATAACCCTTAGCGGTGCTATGGATATTCTAGAAGCTTCATAATGAAATTTACTTTTGTTACACTATTTCAAAATATAGTCGAGGGATACTTCCAAGACTCTATACTTAAGCGCGCAATCGAAAAAAATATTTTAGATATAGAGTACTTAAATCCTAGAGATTTTAGTGAATCTAAACACAATAAAGTTGATGACACTTCAGTTGGCGGGGGAGCCGGAATGGTTATGAGTCCTCAGCCACTTTTTGACTCTTTAGATGAATTAATAGCTAAAGATAAAGATGTTCATATAGTTTTCTTAACTCCCGTTGCAAAACCTTTTAGACAAAATGATGCTAAAAGATTAGCAAAAAAGAGCCATATAGCTTTTGTGAGCGGAAGATATGAGGGAATTGATGAGCGAGTCATAGAGAAGTACGCTGATGAACTCTTTAGTATTGGCGATTACATATTAACTGGAGGGGAGCTTGCCTCTTTGGTAGTATGTGATGCAGTTTCAAGAAATATAGATGGTGTGCTTGGAAATAGTGACTCATTAAGTATAGAGAGCTTTGAGAATGAACTATTAGAGGCCCCCGCATTCACTAAGCCACAAAATTATAAAAACTATAGTGTTACATCAGAATACTTAAAGGGAAATCACAGTAAAATTCGCTCACTAAAATTAGCTTTGTCTGAGTGTAAGACTAAATTCTTCAGACCAGAGCAGCTTTTAAAGCATAGAACAAGGAAATCTTATGAGAAATAAGTACATAGAAAACTTTGAAAAAGCACAAACATCTGAGAAAAATATTCCAGATTTTCGTGCTGGTGATACTGTTCGTTTAGCAGTAACAATTAAAGAAGGTGACAAGTCTCGTATTCAAAACTACGAGGGCGTTTGTATAGCAAAAAGAGGTCAAGGTACAGGTCAAACTATTACAGTTCGCAAAATAGGCGCTAATTCTGTTGGAATTGAAAGAATTTTTCCAATTTACTCTGATTCAATTAATGAGATAACAGTTGTTCGTCGTGGTCGTGTTCGTCGTGCTAAACTGTTTTATTTACGTGATCTTGCAGGTAAAGCAGCTCGTATTAAAGAACTTAGAAGAAAATAATCTTCTAAGTTTTACTTTCGTATCTTAGACGATAAGTTTAATACCTTCCCTTTTTATACTATATAATCAACAACAATTAATTTTCTTTTTAAAAACATATCTCTGAAAAAAGTATATATTTAAATTTTTATAAACCACAAAAGCACCCATAAAAGTGCAATATAGAGATTCTTCAAAAACTCTCACACTAATTAAGAAATAAATAAGCCTAACTTGCCTATAATTCCCCTCCACAAAATGAGTGAAACGAAATTTCTACGCAAGC
>Ga0265293_10007767_pt1 | contig 16318 bp, 14 predicted proteins | sample Munlanlewell138R_FD_192505 | JGI IMG/M metagenome (GOLD analysis project Ga0265293, IMG submission 192505) | Leachate microbial communities from a municipal landfill in Southern Ontario, Canada - Leachate well 138R | ecosystem: Engineered > Solid waste > Landfill > Unclassified | place: Canada...
AGGCCGTACCTGGAGTTTGAGTGGTAAGTAACGGTACCGCCCTTAAATCAGCATGGAAATAGCGTTTATTTGAAAACAGATGACGCCCCGGCCGGGATTTGAACCCGGGTCAAAAGCTCCGCAGGCTTCTAGGATATCCTCTACCCTACCGGGACACAGGAAAAGGTATCGTTCTCCTAATACGTTGATCGTTCTGGTTAAAAAGGATTGCTCACCGGAAGAAGAGAGTCTCAGGGAGCGAGGTGACGCGGGCCGGAGCTATACGCCCCCGGCGCGCATCAGTATATGCACCTTCGCTTCGCTTCCGGCGAGATCGATCTGGTAATTCCCGGTTCGGCCAATGAAGAGCCTCTTTTTGGTGTTCGCACTGTATAGCTTTCCAAAACCTTCCTCCGCCACAATCGCTCCCGACCCCCGATCCCTGACCGTCACCAGGAACCATGCATTCTCGCTCGGGAAGACCTGTATGAAGTCTTTGTATTTCCTATCCTTGTAGTCACTCTTTGCATGCTTGATCCTTGTGATCATCTTCGGTTCTACCTCAAACTCGATGATGAGGGGGGGCGTGGTCAGGTCAAATGAGTAGGCCTTCGTCGCCTGAGGGTATTGTATCGTCTGATCATAGACGGTAACATATGTATCAGTCGTCGGAGCGACATCTGGCGGCTTGCTGAGCGTGGGTATGGCCATATCGCTCGTTGCGGTGGCATAAGGGGTTACCGGCGTCAGGTATCCGGGATCGGGTTTCTCCTCTATCGGCACCTCGTCAGGCGGGGAAGAGAAGCCGGACCACTCGAACCCACTCCCGGGCGGTAGTTCTGCACACCCGGCAGATGCAAGAGTCAGGACAAATACCAGTATTATAGAAAGCGGTTTATACACCTTTGCCACCGTGGAGGGATTACGGCAATGAAGTATATATATTTTTCCATCGGACCCTCCGGTATGCCACACAACCGGCCATGCGTACGGTCGCCCGGGGGGAATCGTCGATTCCGGTATAACGGGCGACGTGGGAAGGGGCACCGCATCACGATCCACAAAATCTGCTGTACAGGAGAACTCCTCCACACCGATTCCACGCAGGAGAGCGCTGTGAGACTTCTCCGCCGCCCGGGCGCCCTGATTCGCCGCAGATCTTCGGAAAAACAACGGACCTGGATGGGACAGAAGATGCTCCGGCCGACCATGGGATGGGGTGCAGGCCCTTCATCTGGAAAACCCGGCCCTGCCCCGTACAGGTCAGGGTCCCGGGCATCACCACAGAACCCGCGAAATAGGTATCTAACAGGAGAACTGAGTACCTATGTATGAGGAGTGCACACCCGGGCGAAGGCATCGTGATCGGGATAGACCCCGGCATGGCAAGAACAGGGTATGGCATTCTCCAGAAGCGCAACCCCTATCCGACCCCCATCGCCTTCGGTTGCATAGAGACCCCGGGCAACCACCATCCCGCCCGGCGACTGCTTGCGATCTACGAGAAGGTATCAGAGCTCCTCGACGAGTACACACCCGGGCACCTCGCCATAGAAGCACTCTTCTTCTCAAAAAATGTCACATCTGCCATGCATGTCAGTGAAGCACGGGGCGTCATCCTCCTCGCCGCGGAACAAAGGGAGATACCGATCACCGAGTACACACCGAACCAGGTCAAACTGGCGGTGACCGGATCGGGGCGTGCTGACAAACACCAGGTGCAGGAGATGATGAAGCGACTCCTTCGCCTGCAGGAACTCCCCCGCCCGGACGATGCCGCGGATGGCCTCGCCATCGCACTCTGCCACATCAACATGATGCGATAACCATGATAGACCATCTTTCAGGAGAACTGGCATCCACCGGGGACCGGTGGGTGGTTATAGATATCGGCGGCGTCGGCTACCGGGTGCAGGTCACAGAGCCCGCACTTCAGGATTTTGCGGCGACGGGAGGCCGGGTCACGGTCCACACCTACATGGTGGTCCGCGATGACGGTATCCAGCTCTACGGGTTTGCCCACCCACAGGAACGCGAGCTCTTCGCGATACTGATCGGTGTCACCGGGATCGGCCCCCAGACCGCGATGAACATCCTCTCACGGATATCATTTGAGGATTTTGCGATCGCGATCCTGAACGACGACGAAAAAACCCTCACCCGGATACCGGGGATCGGGCAGAAGAGCGCCAAACGCCTGATCCTGGAGCTGAAAGACAAGATGAAGAAGCGTGCGGCGACGCTCCCCGGCGGGAGAGGTCAGACGGAGATCGGCGATGCGGTAAGCGCCCTGATCTCGCTTGGGTTTTCTGAACACGAGGCAGAGGAGGCGGTCGGCGCTGTCCTGCCCACACTGCCCGCTCCGACGGTACAGGATCTGATCCGGGCCTCTCTTGCCCGCCTGCGGGAGCGAACATGAGGCGGATCACCTCCCCCGACGCCCTGCCGGAAGAGGGCGATGACGCCACGATCAGGCCGGCACGGTTCGATGAGTTCGTGGGTCAGCCACAGGTGAAAGAGACACTCGCGATCGCCATAGAGGCCGCGAAGAAGCGTGACGAGCCCCTGGATCACATCCTCTTCTCCGGGCCGCCGGGACTCGGGAAGACGACGCTTGCCCGGATCATCGCCCGCGAGATGGGGGCGGCGATCAGGACCACCTCGGGCCCGGTGCTTGACAGGCCGGGCGACCTTGCCGCACAGCTGACGGCGCTCTCCCGGGGTGACGTCCTCTTTATCGATGAGATCCACCGCTTAAACCCGGTGGTCGAGGAGATCCTCTACCCGGCGATGGAGGACTCCTGCATCGATGTACTGATCGGTGAGGGGCCCGGAGCGCGGTCTGTCCAGCTCCCGCTTGAGGAGTTTACCCTGGTCGGCGCGACGACAAAGGTCGGACTGCTCGCCTCTCCACTCAGGGACAGGTTTGGTTTCATATTCAGGCTCAACCTCTACGAGGTCGGGGATCTGGCGGCGATCATCCGGCGGAGCGCCGGGATCATGCAGACCCCGATCACCCCCGAAGGCGCTCTTGAGATAGCACGGAGGAGTCGCGGAACGCCCAGGATCGCAAACCGTCTGCTCCGGCGGGTGCGCGACTTCGCCCTCGTCAGGAGGGATGGGAGCATCGGTGAAGAGACCGCCGACCTTGCGCTGACCATGCTCGGAATCGACCAGCTCGGCCTCGATGAGCTCGACCGGAGGATCCTCTCGGTGATCGCACATGACTTCGGTGGCGGTCCGGTGGGCGTCAAGACGATCGCTATATCGATAGGAGAAGAGGTGCGGACGGTCGAGGAGGTCTATGAACCCTACCTGATACAGATCGGGTTTCTCAAACGGACCCCCCAGGGCCGGGAGACGACGCCGGCGGCAGAGAAACATATCAGGGCAGCATCTCAGGAGTGATGGGAGTCGGGAACAGCCGTATCCCGCCACCCTCCGTTCGGCACACGGATCTCAAACCGCGCCCCCTCCCCGAAGACTCCTGTCTCGCGGATCGAGATCCCGGTGATCCCGAGGATCTCTGCGACCAGGAACAGTCCGTGCCCATGCCGCCGCTTGTAAGCCGGACGAAAGATCGCCTCTTTCTCCTCATCCGGGATGCCGATGCCATCGTCCTCGCATACTATCACCAGATCCTGCCCGGATCTCGTAGAGGAGAACCGGATCTCTGTTACCTTCTTGCCGTGGCGGGCGGCGTTATCGATGATGTTGTAAAAGACCTTCTTCACCATCGGGTCTGCGTAGATCTCAAGACCCGCAAGGTCCACCCGGGCCCGGGTTCCTGCCGGGAGGGTCAGTTCTGTGACGCTTGCCCGGATGAGGTTTTCCGGCTTCTGCCAGATAGGTTTTTTCACCCCCATATCCTGGTAGTCCCGGGTAAACTCGATCTGCCTCTGGATCTCACCCACAGCAGTCCGCGCACGCCCGAGGTTATCGCGGATACCGGGAACTTCAGAGTCTTCCATGGAGAAGTCGATGTAAGCGCGCGCGATGGTGATCTGGTTGAGGATGTCATGACGGGTGATCGCTGAGAGGAGGTTCAACTTCGCGTTTGCCATGCTGAGCGTCTCTTCTGCGCGCTGTTGCTCGGTGATGTCCTTCCCGGAACTGAGCGTCCCGCTTATGGTGCCGTCTGCATCCCGGATCACGGTGTTGTTCCACTCGATGATCCGCTCATCGCCATCCGCGGTGAGAACCGGCGACCTCACAAACCCGCCGGACTCGATATCGCCCTGCACCAACCCGCGAAAGAGCGCATAGAGGCGTTCCCGCTCCCGGGCGGGAATGAACTGTTCGAACCAGGACTCGCCCACGGCCTTATCCGCCGGGCAGCCAAGGATCTCAGACGCCCGGCGGTTGATGAGGGTTATCCGGCCGGCCGGGTCAAGGGCGACGAAGAGAGCCCCGGATATATCCAGGTACTGCCTGAACCGGTCTCTCTCACGCCGAAACTGCCTCTCACTTCTCGCAAGATCGGTAAAGATCACTGCGCAGGGCTGCCGGATACCGAACTCAACGAAGGCTATGTAGAAGAGACCATACGAGAGCACCATCAGGAGGTGGCCGACCATGTTCTCGATCCCGTAGACGCTGATGTACAGCGTGAAGGCGAGCTCCGATGGGATCAGCACAAGGATAGCCGCGATCAGGTAGCGCGATACCCGGGACGAGAAGGTGGTTCGCACCCGATAAAACGCTACGGCCCCAAGAACAAACAGGACTGATATGACGTATTCGCTCACGACTTTAAACGTCGTCAGACCCGAACCCTCTATGAAGCAGTCGGGGAAGACCGGGAAGACAAAGATCGAGAGGAGGAGGGCAGCAGTCGCTCCGACAAATCCCGCCAGAACCTTCCAGGGTTTCAGATTTTTTTCGATCAGGAGCGGCGCGGCGAGGAGCGTCCCGGCAAGGAGATAGCGGGAAGCGATCCAGAGCTGCGTCGGGAGGTTTGCGTCGTAGCCGACGAAGATCCCCATCCCCTTGTAGGCGAGGGTATGGATGAGCCCTATACCGGCCACGCAGAGGAGGCCGGTGCCGATGACGATCAGGTAACTGTTCTCCCGCATCTCCCAGGCGTTCCAGGCGATGGTGAAGACTGCTATCGCAATTCCAACGGCAACGAGTTCGACGATTGTGTGGAAAAGGAGGTAGTTATAGAAGCTTGTCGCGGCGAGAGCGGTGAGGAGCACCATAAAGGTGACGGTCGACGTCCGGACTTTTGGTCCGGGGCTACTCCCTTCATCGGGATCTGCGCCGCATGCAGAGTGGTATCCGGTAGGGGGTTCGGTCCTGATGAGATCATTTTGCATAATTCAGGATCCGATAAGGTTCTTCTGGTACTGGGCCATTCAACCGGACATTTATCCAGCGGTCTGATCTCTGCATCCTGATTACATCCTTACCCTTATTATAAGGATAATTATCAGGCATCAATCTTTGCATAATGAACATACCGGCCTTCTCAAATAGTGGTCGCTCTATCTTTCTAGAAGAACGATCGGCCATCCCTTCCCGGGTGGCCATGTACAGAATGTTTATGAATTAGCTAAATCGCATACTATTACGAGCAGTAGCGGAGGGTGCTTGATGGATTTCTTCAGTAATATCCTTGGTCAGGGAAAAGGTGCAAACGCCGCGATCAGCCAGGGGGATACTCAGTTTGAGGCTGGAAACTACGCTGAGGCGGTGAAGAATTTTGAGAAAGTGCTCAGGGCCGATCCCGAGAACGGTCCGGCCAGGCTCTCCCTGGGACAGGCGCTCGCCCGCCTCGGCAGGGATGAGGAGGCCACAGAGTGGCTAAAGAAGGCCCTCGATGCATCTCCCGGTGATGCCGGGGTACTCCATGTGCTGGGGCGCGTCCTGGCCAGGACCGGCGACTACAAGGAGGCAGCGGAATGTTTCGCCGCGATCGTAGAGAAAAAGCCCACTGATACCGACGCCTGGTACTGGAGAGGCGATATGCTCGATAGACTCGGCCAGTATGCCGGCGCGGCGGAAGCATACACACGAGCGCTGAACGAGAACGCAGGGGACGCCGTCTTACAGGAAAAACTCGGGAGGGCTCTTGAGAGGGAGGGTGCCTACCGGGAAGCAGCGATCTCCTTTGAGAAAATCCTTCGGGTGAACCCCGAAAACGACGATATACTCGCAAGGAAAGGGGTTGCTCTCCTGCATCAGGGAGATTGTTCCGGAGCCATTGCCACGTTTGACCGGATGCTCGCCGGGAATCCGCATAACCTGGAAGCCCTCTACGGCAAAGCACGGGCGCTTGAACACCTCGGTCACTTTCAGGATGCCGCCGATTGTTACAGGATGATCACCGCCACTGATCCCGGAAATACCCCTGCCCTACATCGCCAGGGTTCGCTCCTCCTCCGTTCAGGGAGGTATGCAGAGGCTATCGAATGTTTCGACAGGATCGCCCTCGCTGATCCCGACGATGCGGTAGCACGTTACTCCCTGGGCCTGATCTATGATACCCTCGGCCTCTACGACCGGGCGGTCAAGAACTTCGACCATATCCTGAAGCACGATCAGAGCAAGATCCATGTCTGGTATGCTCACGGCATGGCACTCTCCCACCTCGGCCAGTACGCCGAGGCAGTTCGATCATTTGACCGCGTGCTTGAGGGTCGTGCGATGGCCGGGATGAAGTGGATCGGGAGCAGTACCGACCTTGCACTCTTTGAGCGAGAGGAGGTAGAGACCCCCCGGAAACAAAAACCCCTGGAGGCTGATGCCTGGAGCGAGACCATCCTGAACCGCCGGGGGACTGCGCTGCTCCACCTCGGCCGGCACGCAGAAGCGCTGGCGGACTTTGAGCGCATCCTTGACTCCGACCCTGAAAATATCCCAATCCTGCAGCAGAGCAGCACCGCACTCATCCATATCGGCAGGTACGGCGAGGCAAACATCCACCTCGATGCAGTTCTTGAGAAAGAACCGCATAACGCCATCGCCCGACTGATGAAAGCGGAAGTCCTTGAGAACCTCGGCAGGTACGGCGATGCCCTGGCTCAACGTGAGATGGTGCCGGGCACCGGCGGAGATGACCTCCTCGCCCTGCAGAGAAAAGGGGTTGACCTGATGCACCTCGCGCGGTATGCGGAGGCGGCAGAGGTGTTTGATTCTCTCCTTGAGGCCAGCCCCGGGGATACCGTGGCGGCTATGAACCGGGGAGAGGCGCTCATGTACCTCGGGGATTATGAGGAGGCGGCCGGATCCTTTGATCGGGCGCTCGAAGGGAACCCGGCCAACCCGGGTGCCCTGATCGGTCGGGGCCGGGCGCTCGAACGCCTCGGCCGCTACGATGAGGCTCTTGAGGCCATCGACCAGGCGGCAAAGACCGGTCCCGCCGCTACTGGACTCCTCGCGCGGAAGGCATGGCTCCTTGAAGGGCTCGGGCGGTATGCCGAAGCGGCTGACTGCTACGAAGCGCTCTGGAAAGCCGATCAGGATGCCGGAGAGAACCTGCTGAACCTCGGGATCGTCCTCGCCACGCTCGGCCGCTACGACGAGGCTCTCGTGTGGTTCAGGCATGCAGTCGAGGCCGACCCCGACGATCCCTTTGCCTGGTTTAACCGGGGCCGGGCTCTGGAGAAGATGGGGCGATACGCGGATGCGGCTGAATCGTATGCGGAGGTTATCGCCGGGCGGCCGGGGGATACCGGTGCTCATTTCGCGCTCGCGACCGTGCTTGCGGAGCTTGGCAGGTACCAGGAGGCGATCGAGTGCTGCGATCGGGTGCTTGCATCCGGTACCGCAAACAGCGCAACCATGAAGCTCCGGGCAGAGATGCTAAAAGCCGTCGGAAGACACAAAGCAGCGATCGAGGCGTATGGGCGCTACCTCAAGGTCACCCCCGAAGACCGGGATGCGCGGATGGCGCTCGGCACGGTGCTGGAACGGGATGGGGGGTATGGCGATGCGATCAGGCATTATGCGCTGGTGCTCAAGGGCGATGAACATGACACCGAAGCGTGGCGTGCCCTCGAGAGCGCCCTTGTGCACATGGGAAGATACGAGGAGGCGCTGGAATGCTCTGACAACATCATAGCAAACAACCCCGGGAACCGTGCTGCCTGGCAACGGCGGGGAGAGATCCTCATGTGGCTCGGGCGTTATGAAGATGCGGTAGAGTGCTTTGAGAAGGTCCTTGATGATGACCCGGCCAATACCCTCACCCGGCGGAAGCTCGGGGAGGCATATGAGAAGGCGGGCAGGTACGAGGAGGCGATCGCTGCCTATACCCTGGTGCTCGACCGGGAACCGGCGAACATCGAGACCCTCCACGCACGGGCATCAGCCCTTATCCATCTCGGCAGGTACAGTGAAGCGATCAAGTCCATCGATACGATCATCGCCGCCCTGCCAGAGAACCCCGCTATCCTCTTCACGCGGGGGACGGTGCTTGAGAGGGCGGGAAGGTACGGCGATGCTCTGGCAAGCTACGAAAAAGCGCTCCAGGCGGCCCCGAAGAACGCGGCTCTCTGGAATGCGACCGGGATACTGCTGGATGCCCTGGGACGCTACACCGATGCCGTCAGGGCGTTTGATACAGCGATAGACCTCGACGGCGGGGATGCCCACGCCTGGCTCTGCAAGGGGATTGCCCTCGACCATCTGGGCAGTCATGCCCGGGCGGTCACCTGCTACGACAAAGTCATCGAGATGAGCCCCGGGCATGACCGGGCCTGGTACCTGAAGGGGCGGGCGCTTGATCGCCAGGGCAGGTTCACAGAAGCGATGGAGTGCTTTAAAGAGGCGATGAAGGGGGGAGAACTGTCATGAAGTATACATCAGTCTTTCTGCTGCTGGCCATGGTGCTCCTTGTGGCCGGCTCCGGATGCACCGACACAGCGGCGCGTGTGAAGAACGGGGATATGGTCAAGGTCCACTACACCGGCACCTTCGATAACGGGACGGTCTTTGATAGTTCCGCCGGGCGCGAACCCCTCGAGTTTAGCGTCGGCGCCGGCATGATGATCAGGGGGTTTGATGAGGGTGTCGTGGGGATGCAGGAGGGAGAGACGAAGACACTCCATATACCGGCTGACCGGGCGTATGGGCATTACCGGGAAGACCTTCTCTTCCTCGTCGATCCAGCGAGCGTCCCGGGAGGGGAGAGCCTGACCGGCGGAGAGCAGGTCTACATAACCCTGCCAGACGGTCATGTGATGGCCGGAACGGTCACCGGCATATCACCTGATGGGATCGTCATCGACGCGAATCACCGTCTTGCAGGGGAGGATCTCACGTTCTCCGTCACGCTCGTTGAGATCGGGTAGAGGGTATTACCACCCTCCATCCTGCTCGCACCTCATGAATCTTCCCGCTCCTTCTCGCCGGCGGTCACCGGGGTGACCAGCACCTTATCAACCCGGTAGCCGTCCATATCGACAACTTCGAACCGGAGATCATCCCAGGTGAACCGGTCTCCGACATCAGGCGTCCGCTCGAGATACATCATAACAAACCCCCCGAGTGTCTGGTAATACCCACGCTCTTCACCGGGCAGGGTGCCTGCATCGAAGAGATCGCGGAACTCGTCGATCGGGATCATCCCATCGAGGAGCCACGACCCGTCTTCACGCCGGACTGCCATGGCCTCGGACGGTTGTTCGGCCGATGGGATATCCCCGACGATCGCCTCCATGATGTCGTGCGCAGTAACGAGCCCCTGGAAGACCCCATATTCGTCGGTTATAAAGGCAAGCCGTGCGCCTGATCTCTTGAACTCCTCGAGGACGGAGAGCGCCATGACGCTCTCCGGCACGAAGAGAGCGGGCTCGATCACCTCTGATATGTCGGGAGGCTCCCCCTTGATCATCCGTTCCCAGAGGCTGCGGACCGAGACGACACCGAGCAGGTTGTCCAGGTGATCGCGATAGACCGGGAAGTACACATGTTCGGACTCGATCATCCTCTGCCAGTTCATCTCGGGCGGATCCTCCACATCCACAGCCACGATATCGGGTCGCGGGGTCATCAGCACGCTGACCCTCCGGTCACCGAGGCGGAAGATGCTCTCCACCATATCCTGTTCCGCCTCAAGAAAGACACCTGCCCGGGTGGCCTGCCCTATGAGAACCCTGACATCCTCCTCCGTGACCTCAGGCCCCGAAGATCTCCGGGTCCCGAGCAACATAAGGATTCCCTCGGTCGAGACGCTCAGCACCCGGACGAGCGGTGCCGCGACCAGCGAGAGGTACCGTATCGGGCGCGAGACCAGCGACGCGATCTGGTCGGCGCGGGTCATGGCCACCCGTTTCGGCACCAGTTCGCCGATCACCAGCGTCAGGTAGGTGATGGCGGCGACGACGATCGTGACCGCGAGCGGCTGGCTGTACGGGGCGAGCAGGGGGACGTCAGAGAATACTCCGGCAAGCGATCCCGCGATAGTCGCCCCACCGAAGGCTCCCGTCAGGATCCCGATGAGGGTGATGCCGATCTGGATGGTGGAGAGGAACGGCGTCGGATCCCGGGCAAGTTCGAGCGCGGTCGCCGCTCCGGCATCACCTTTTGCTGCTCTCTTCTGCAGGCGTGCCGCTCTTGCGGAGATGAGTGCGAACTCCGCCATCGAAAAGAAGCCGTTTGCGAGTATCAGGAGGATGATGATCGCGATATCGGTGGCAGGGGGCATCGCGCTATCCTTGCCAGCAAGGGCCTTAAACCTGCGGGATGCCCCGGGAAGAGACAGGATATCCGTGCGGGAATACCTGACTGTACTCTGGCGGGCAACAATCACGATCATCGACGGGTCCACCCGGCGTGGGGCCGGCAGTGTGAACTCTGCTATGCCCGCCTCCATTTCTGCCCGGCAGAGGTGATCCCGCTCGAACCCGGTGCCGGCAGCCGGACACAGGTTGCAGGTATGGAAAGGCGCAGGCAGGCACAAAAAGGGTGGCAGTGGAGAACTGATTGATACTCACTGCCGTATGAGAGACCACGGCCGGGGCCCGGGCCGTCAGGTCAGTTGCGTAACTTGAACCAGAACCCTGTGTAAAGGGTGTGGGGTTTCTGGCATCAACTCCCGGTTGCTCCCCGATGCGAGGCCGGGGAGAGCGCGAAAATCCGCATCCTGCACCCCGGCCGGATAACTTCTCATCTCCTTCACCGTACCCGGTAGTAGCAGAGAAACGGATGGTCAACCATATATGGCTTTGATGTATACAATACGGACGTGGAATCGGCTATACTGGGTGGAGGTCTCACGGGTATTACACTGGCCCGCCTGATCCAGGATCTGGGTGATGGAGTGACTGTTCTTGAGCGCGAAGAGAGGATCGGGGGGCTCTGTCGCTCGAAGGTGGAGGCGGGTTTTACGTTCGATACCGGAGGCTCGCACATCATCTTCTCCCGCGACGCTGAGGTTCTCTCCTTCATGCTCTCGGCCCTCGCCGAAAATGTCGACCGGCGGATGAGGAATACAAAGATCCTCTATAAAGGGCACCATATCAGGTACCCCTTCGAAAACGGCCTCTATCAGCTCCCCGCAGAGGATCGATTCTTCTGCATAAACGAGTTCATCAAAAACCTCATCGCCATCGAGAAAGGCGAGATCCCACCGCCTGAAAACTTTGCGGAGTGGATCACCTACACATTCGGCCGTGGTATAGCCGAGTGTTACATGATCCCGTATAATGAGAAGATCTGGAACTACCCTGTGGACCGGATGTCGCACCACTGGGTGGAGGGGCGCATTCCCCGTCCGCCGGTTGAGGATATCATCAAATCAGCAATCGGTATCGAGACCGAGGGCTACATCCACCAGGCGGTCTTCTCCTACCCGGTGGAGGGGGGCATCGAGGCGCTGGTCCGGGGGATCGCAGAACCGGTCCTCCCCGCCATCCGGACCGGGTTCCCGGTCACATCTATCTGGGAGGAAGAGGGGGGTTTTGTGATCAGCGACGGCAGAGAGACCATCCATGCGGACCGCCTTATATCGACCATCCCGCTCCAGAACCTGCTCCCCTGCCTATCAGGTGTCCCTCCGGAGGTGCAGGCGGCCTGCGACGCCCTCCGCTACAACTCGCTCTGCTCGGTCTTCATAGGTCTTGCCGGGGAGGTTCCCGGTATATCATGGCTCTACATCCCCGATGAGGCGACGGGCCTCTTCAACCGGGTCTCGTTCCCCTCAAACTACAGCAGGGCGGTCGCCCCGCCGGGGCACTCCTCGATCCTCGCCGAGATCACCTATAACGAGGGGGATGCTGTCTCGCAGATGGCGGATGCCGATATCATCGAGCATACCGTCGCATCACTCATCACCGCCGGTCTCATCCCTTCACGGGATAGCGTCGTCTACACCAGCGCTGAGCGGGAGAGGTTCGCGTACGTCGTCTATGATCTCGAGTACCAGAAGAACATCACTATCATCCGGGAATTCTGCCGGGAGCGCGGCATCGACCTTGTCGGGCGGTTCTCGCAGTTTGAGTATCTCAATATGGACGGCTGTATCAGGAGCGCGATCGATTTTATGAAGGGATATCCATGAGGATCAACTTCGTTGTCGAGGATATGCTCTTCTTCAAGTACATCGGGTGCGCCACCCTGGCAAAGATGCTCTATAATGCGCTCATCAGGGAAAATTCCTGCTCAAAGATAGCCTGGAACGCCCATGGCCGCGACTTCGATCTCGTCCACTACCACACTTTCGGCCCCCTTGCCCTGACGAACAAGACATACAGTCACGGTGTCAAGGTGCTCACAGCTCACTCAACCCCCCGCCTTAACGCCGGCAACCTGGTCCTCTCCGAGACAGTAAACCACTTTTATCCCGAAATTTACGGGAGTTTCGACCATATCATCACCATCTCACCTCTCTGTGATAAGGAGGTTCACGAGATCGTCCCGGACGTCCCGACCACCCTCATCCCGAACGGTGTCGATAGGGAGAAATTCCGACCAGATCCGGAAAGGCGAGCGGCATTCCGGGAAAAGTACAGAATCGGGGAAGACGAGCGGGTGGTGCTCACGGTCGCCCAGCAGACGCCGCGGAAGGGCATCTACGACTTCCTCTCTCTCTCGCACAAACACCCGGAGATCAGATTTATATGGGTCGGGGGGTTCCCGTATGGAAGATTCTCCCAGGACCACAGCAGGATCGAGGAGAAGAAAAGTCAGGCAGGGAGAAATGTTCTCTTTACCGGGTTTGTCGATGATATCGCTTCCGCCTACTGCGGTGCCGATCTCTTCTTCTTCCCTTCCTACGCCGAAGGACTCCCGATAGTCATCCTGGAGGCGCTCGCAACCGGCCTCGCAGTCGTCGCCCGGAGGATCCCCGAGTTCACCGGGAATTTCGGGGACGCCATCCTGTACTTCGACCGCATCGAGGAAGCGGGCACGTTACTTGAGAACCAGGACTTACTCAGACGTCATGCGGCGCTCTCCCGGCCATTCACGGAGGGGTTTGATATCAGGACGATTGCGAACCGCCATGTTGACCTGTACCGGAAGCTGGCCGGGTAGTGGCGGATGACTCGCGGCTGGTTCCAGGGGGGGCTGATCTTCCCCTGCCATGATACCGGCAGAGATGTAGCATCACGCTTATAGCAAAATGACATCAAGAACTATACCGGGAGTTGAATGAAGGATGATCTCTATCGTCGTGCCGACGTACAACGAGGAGCAGAACATCGAGCGCTGCCTGCGATCACTCGCAAACCAGACGGTGCCGCGGGAGACGTATGAGGTCATCGTCGTCGATGGAAACTCAGAGGATAAGACCCGGGAGCTGGCCGGACCCCTTGCAGATACCGTCTTTATCCAGAAGAGCAAACGGGTAGGCGGGGCACGCAACGACGGGGCGATGGCAGCCAGCGGCGATATCATCGCCACGACGGACGCCGACTGTATCCTCCCGGCGGACTGGGTGGAGAGGATCGGCCGGAATTTTCTGGAGAGGGATATCGTGCAGCTCTACGGCACGGTCTACCCGATCGAGGGAGGTCTTCGGAACCGGCTCTCGCTCGCCAGCGCAAACACCTTCTCACGCCTCGGCTACCACACACGGACGATCTACTTCACGCTTGGATGCAACACTGCGTTTGATCGTGAGTCGTTCATCGACGTCGGGATGTATCGGTGCATCGATGCCGGGGATGACCTTGAGATCGCGCAGAGGATGCGAAAGATCGGGAAGGTCTACCTCGATCCTGATCTTGTGGTCGGTTTCTCGATGAGGCGCTATCAGCAGTTTGGAACGATCAAATCAATCTCCGAGTGGTTGTATATCGTTCTCCGTGGAGGCGACGCCTCCGGTGTCACGTATACAAAACGGGAGTATAAGTAACCACTCTCATCCGGACATGAAGAGCAGAAGACCTGAAGCGGTGAGGAGGGGGGATGCCTGCGAGTTTGCACGTCTCCTCGGTATGGAGGTCATCGGGATCGCCGGCGGATGCGTCAGGGTGGCCATGCAGGCGGATGGCATGGAGAACGCCTACGGCACGGTCCACGGAGGCGCGATATTTGCTCTCGCTGATCACGCTTTCGGCATCGCTGCGAACCTGGAGGGTGTGGACCAGATAGCGATATCCGCTCATATCCACTACCTCTCTCCACCGATAGCGGGTGCGAGACTCGAAGCGGTCGCCCGGCGAGTCTCGGAGATGGAGAAGACGTCGGTATATGTAGTGGACATCTACACGGGTGACCGGCATGTTGCTACGTTTGAGGGGATAGGGTTCAAGACCGAGGGATAGAGCGGGTATCCAGGTCTTCTCCGGCCGGGGGATGATAGGATCCTCTCCTGTCACACAACCCTGCGACCGCCCACCCGCTTTGCAAGGTAGTGCTGGTGATACTCCTCGGCCCGCCAGAACGTCCCCGCAGGCTCGATTGCGGTGACGATAGGGCGCCTGAACCTCCCCGAGCGTTCCATATCCCGTTTCGACGCCCGGGCTGCTGCTTCCTGTTCTGGGGTGTGATAGAAGATCACCGACCGGTACTGCGTCCCGATATCGGGCCCCTGCCGGTTGGGCGTGGTGGGGTCATGGATACTCCAGAAGAGATCGAGGATATCCTGGTACGACGCATGAACAGGGTCGTAGGTCACCTCCACAACCTCCGCATGCCCGGTCCTTCCTGTGCAGACATCGGCATACGTCGGGTCTGCAAGGGTGCCCCCCATAAATCCCACCGCCGTATCCAGAACCCCCGGCAGGCGCCGGAACGCCTCCTCAACGCCCCAGAAGCATCCAGCTCCAAATGTAGCCTTCTCTGATACCATGGCAGGGTCTTCGACGGACCTTTAGAAATAGCTTGTCGGTGCTGCCCCGGGAGGGTAGATACTTATCTCTCATCGGCGATACCTACTCCCATGACTCTTGAATCTGATGCCGTGAAGATGGTTGCTCACCTGATGGCGCTCTCTGCACGGACAGCACCGAAGGCACGGGGCACAGATGTCATCAAGACGATGATCGTAACCGGAGGAGACCTGAAGATGCTCGCATGGGCGATGCGGGAGTTCGGCGAGAAACACGATGCATCGTTCTTCATAAGGGATGCAGGGAACGTCGAGATGAGTGATGCCTGCCTCATCATCGGCGCACTGCTGGAGAGCGTCGTAAACCTCGACTGCGGTGGATGCGGATATCCCACCTGTGCAGAGATGCTCCAGGCACAGGGAGAGACCTCCAGAGAAACCACCCCGTTCAGAGGTCCAAACTGTGCCCTCAGGATGGCCGATATCGGTATCGCGGTCGGATCTGCTGTAAAGACCGCGAGCATCCATAACGTCGACAACCGGGTTATGTACACCGCCGGCGTCGGCGCGCTCTCGCTCGGATGGATGGAGGGATGCGGTGTTGCGTATGGCATCCCGCTCCGGGCATCTGGAAAGAATATCTTCTTTGACCGCACACGGTAATCGGATACACCATGGCCACCATGAAGATCAGGGGAGGGGATCTCGACCTCGTCGAGTACGAGTTCACCTCTTTTGCACCCGGTGAGAACGTCAGGCCGTGCGGCCTTTGTAAGGCCTACAACCTCTCGCCGGTCACCGGCACCGTCATCGTTGATGCTCCCGCCCGGATCCACCTCACCGTGCTTGATATGAACCGGTTCTCCCCGGATCGCCCCGGAGGTGGCGGCATAGGGTTTGCCATCAAGACCTACTGCACCGCCGAGGTCGAGTGTACAGCATCAGATATCGCTATCGACTATACCCGTGAACCGATCCTCCGGCACTTCGTGGAGGTCTTCAGGCACGTCATCGGATACACCGGAGGATTCCGGATCCGTGCGCGCGACCACATGCATGAACACGTGGGACTCGGATCCACAAGCACCATACTCATCACGGTCGCGAGTGCCCTCAACG
>Ga0265293_10007771_pt1 | contig 16311 bp, 29 predicted proteins | sample Munlanlewell138R_FD_192505 | JGI IMG/M metagenome (GOLD analysis project Ga0265293, IMG submission 192505) | Leachate microbial communities from a municipal landfill in Southern Ontario, Canada - Leachate well 138R | ecosystem: Engineered > Solid waste > Landfill > Unclassified | place: Canada...
TATTTATTTTGAGCTGGGTATGTGAATCAAACACATATAATAGAGGTTGCAACTCTACACCTTATCAATCGGACAACCCAGCATTTTTATTTTAATGAACTATATAGTTATAATACAAAAAAAATCCGGAACTTTTTGAGAACCGGACTTAGTATTTCATTTCTTTTATTTATACAATAAATTAAAACTTAATAACATAGTCCGACCTCTTTAACGCATCAAATGCATCAAATAAGACTGCTGTACAATCTAGAAGGGCTACTATGTTAAAAATTCTTTTCATCTTATTATTTCTTTATAATTTTACTACTTGTTTTAAATAAATATATTACAAATATACAAAAAGTTTCAATACGAGTCAAGTATTTTACTAATTATTTTATTTTTATTTTTTAAAATATTAATTACTAATATGTTAATTTACTCTAATAACCTTGTAAAAAATATTATTACTACCATATGGAATACAATTTTCTGATTTACCAACCTCAAGATTTAACATATTCATAATTTGTTTATCTCTACCGTATTCCATAACACTTTTTTCATAAAGCTTTTTTTCTGCGGAAACCCATTCATCACGTAGTGTGGATGGGGTGAGCAGGGTTTATTTTCGTTTAATATACGAAAAAGTTATAAAATAGTTACATGAAATTTCAATTTTCTTTTTTTTTACATATTTATAGAAAATAACAAATGAATGATATCTTGTAATGCGAAGTTGGTGGGTTCTATTGAAGACATGAAGTTAATCATGGACTTAATGGAAGAGTATCGCATTGTTGTAAATAAGGCTTCTGAGGTGCAGTTTAGCAATGGGTTTAAATCTATCAAGGATATTCATGGGGTATTTTATTACAAGACGAGGAGTGAGTACAAGGATTTTCCGTCACAAATGGTTATAAAGGCGGAGCAGGAGTCTCTTTCCACATATAGAACAATAAGAAGCAATAAACATAAAATCAAGAAGTGTTTTGAGAAGAAGAATTTGTCTATACGTTTAGATAAGAGGCTTTTTTCAAAAACCAGCAACAAAAACGAAATAAAAATAACAACAAAAGAAGGGAGAAAAGTTTTTTCAATTGTTTTATATCCTAGATTAAGTGAGTTAATGAGCAAATATGATTATGTTGACCCACTAATATTTATTAGAAATGGAGGGTAAACGTAAAAATAAAATTATTGCGATTGTATTAGCGATTACAACGGGATTTATTAATGGTCAACTACTATATACTAGGAATAAAGGTGATAAAAATGTACAATGGTTTATGGTATCAATATTATTTTGTTGGACATTCCTACCCTTAATAAGTAGTATCATCCAAATAGTTAGTTTATTATTCATGTCAACAAATAAATTTGATTTAAAATATAATAACAACTATGTGTTTTATAAAGGACTAAAACATACGTTAGTTTAAAAATTAGGTTAAAAAATGAAAGTAATAAGGTCAACTAAATGTACAACTAAGTTTGCTTCTTCACATAAGAAAATGCAACTTAACACAATCTTATCCGAATACGGACGAGTGGTGAATATATTTATATCTCATTTTTGGGATGACCTTGATAACATCCCTTCAAAAGCTAAATTACTTAAACCAATTGTGGATATACCTATTAATGATACTTGGTTAACTGCACGGTTACGTAAGGTAGCAGCTAGAGAAGCTATTGATATGATTAACTCTACCAAACAACGTTGGAAAGAATTACCTAATAAAATGGTTAAACCGACTCATAAAGGTAATAGGATGTATGTTAGTTCTACCATAGCTGAGTTAATACATTCTAAATCGTCAACTGAATTTGATAGTTGGTTACATATTGCATCAGTCGGTAATAAAATGGTACTAGACTTACCTGTTAAACATCATAAACACTTTAACAAATATAATTTATTAGGTAAAAGACTTAACTCATATATTATCACTAAGGATTATGTTCAATTTAGTTTTGAAATAGTAACTGAAGAAAAACGTACTGGAACTAAAGCTGTTGGTGTTGATACTGGTATTAATGCATTATGTTCTACATCAACAGGTAAACAATATGGTACTGACATTAAAGGTTGTATTGAACGTGTTAAACGATGTAAACAAAACTCTAAAGGACAACTTAAAGCTCGTAGAGCTTTGAAACAAAGGATAGACGAAACAGTTAAGGAAGTATTCAGAAACGAGAATCCTGATTGTATTATAGTAGAAAAATTAAGTAATTTAAATAAAGATAGTAAGGTCAAACGTCTATTGACTCAAAATATTAGACGTTCTATTGGTATTTGGAATTGGAAGTACTGGTTAGTAAGGTTACAAGAACACACTGAATTAAACCGTGTTTCTTTTAGAAGTGTATCACCTTATTATACCAGTCAACTTTGTCCAGAATGTGGTCATACCGATAGGATGAATCGTAATGGAGAGTTATTTACATGTCAGAGTTGTGGTCACACTGACAATGCAGATATAAATGCAAGTATAAATATACTCAATCGGTTCGTCATGGGAAAGTACGGTTCTCATTACAAACGAGATAATTTAGGTAAATTATGTAGTACATAATTTTACTTAGATTTAATTGAACGGTTGTTTATTTCTTTGGCTTTTAACACAACGGTGACACCACAAAAAGAAACTTTGTGTTTAGGCGTAGACATAGGAATTCGTAGAGTTGCTGCATGTTCTGATGGAAGAATTATTATAGATAAAAAATTTAATGCAGAAAAAAGAAAACTTCGCTATACAAAACGATGCCTACAAAGCAAAGGAACAAAATCTGCAAGAAAACATCTGAAAAAATTAAAACACAAAGAAAAAAATAAAAACAAAAATCAAACTCACCTGGTTGCAAATGAAATATTAAAAACAAAAGCAAATACTATTGCACTGGAGAACTTGAAAGGAATAAAAGCGAAAAAACACAAAAAACAAAATAAAAATGCGATAGGTCAAGTACCATTCTTCGAACTAAGAAGAATTCTGACTTATAAGGCCATAAATATGGGAAAACATATTTGCTTGGTTTCGCCTGCATACACAAGTCAAATCGATAATGTTTCTGGTATAAAAGAAGGAATAAGAAAAGGTTGTCGTTTTTATGCAAAAAGTAACCTCGTGTATGATGCAGATATAAATGCTGCAATAAATATAGCTCGAAGGAGCAAACTCCCCATCTCGAATGGAAAATTTCTCGATGGGCAAGGCGAAGTCAAACGCCTAATCGCATGTAAATCACCTCTTCTCAAAAGAGATTAAGTGTCTTGCAAGCCCACCACATCGGCTCTGCCGTGGGTGGGTAGTTGACCTAATATGTTTATGATTTTATCTAATGGTTCATTTTCAGCTAATGTTTTATAATTTGGTTCTGGTCCTTTATGATTAATAGGATTAAATATCGCATTCCCCATATTACTACCCATTGATGTATCTATTAATATTAAATTATATAATTTATTACCATCTATATCTTCTTTAATTATACTCCTATTAGAATTTTACCTATGTTCGGTTAATATATTAACTTTTTTAATATTTTTTAATTTATCTGATTTTCGCATAATATAATGTTTTACTATAAATATTTTACTTTTAATGAAAATACATTATATTATATGTAATTATGGGATATGTTTATTTATTAAATTCATGGGATGATATTGAAAATCAATACAAAATAGGTGTATCTAAACATGAAAATATAGAACTTAAGCGTATAAAATCCCTTCAAACCGGTAATGCTTATGAAATAGTTTTAATTAAAAAATATAAAAGTATACATTATAGAAGAATTGAAACTATGTTGCACCGATATTTTACCCCTAACCATATGAGAGGTGAATGGTTTGATTTGTCCGATGAACAAGTATTTGAATTTATTCATAAATGTGAAGAATTTGATAAAACAATAACTTTACTACTAAAAGAAAATCCGTTTTATAAATAATTTTTTTTACGAACTTGTAATAACAAATCGTTAACAAATTCTTTATCACAATTATCTGGTAAATTAGATTGAGAATATAATTCATTCAATCTAATAACATCCTCTTCTGCATTATTTAATACCTCATCTAATGATAATTCACCACGTCTTATTGATAATAAATAATCAGCATTTGGTCTTTTAACATTAAGTGTACCCGTTTCAGCTATTTCTATTGCCATATCTAATAAACGTCTACAATGCATTAAATTTTTACCATCAATTTTTTGGTCATGGTTTTTAACCTCAGTATATCTAGTAATATTTCTTTTTTGTAACCAATCTTGATATTCTTTATAATCTTTACAATGTGCTGAATATCCATCAATATTAAAATTAATAATTGATAATGGTTCCATACCTTTTGGTATTGATGATAATCTAATATTATTACTATTTTCTTTGAAGATTCCTTTAAATTTTAATAATTTATCGTTTGAATAATCATAATATAAAGCATAACAATCTTTAAAATGGTTTAATTTAATTAAACCACAATTCTCTTGTTCTAGATTATTATTCAATAACCATTTAGTAATATCTAATGTTTTACCATTTTCATAAACATATATAAAATCAATTGGTGTTTTTCTAATGACTCTATCCTTCTCCCAATTTTGTTTTTTATCCAAACCACGAGCTTTTTTAATTTGTGCCACAGCGTACCCACCAAATGAATCACGACATTTTTTAGTAAGAAATTTATCACGATGTTTAACAATTAATTTAAATTCCTCCGAAGTTTCTAATATACAATCATCCGGAGAAAATAATAATTCTAATGCTGTTGGATTTGCAGTTTGTAATAATTGTAAGAATCTTCTAATCTCAAAATAACACTCATCCTTACTAACCTCATACTGTTCTTTATAATTAAATGTAATTAAGTCATCAATACTTTGCATATAAACCCCCTTAATATCAATATCAGATGTTGATATATTAGTACCATATGATTGACTACCTACGATTGTTTTAAATATTAATTTCTCCATTATATTATAATTTAAATTCATTTAACATATCATCAGCCCTTGTGAAAATTTGTAACTTATCCCACGTATTTAATTGTTTCATTAATTTAACCTTATTTGGTCTCATATTATTTATTTGTTTAATACGCATATGGTTTTCAACTATTTCAATAATATCACCAATATTACCACCCATACTAATAATAAAATCACCATATATGTTAACTAATTTACCACCAATATATTCATGACCAAATGACCTAAACTTACCAATTTTTTCATTATTTTTTTCAGCGGCTAATAATTTACCTAAATCATGAAAAAGACCGGATAAAATTAAATCTATATCACCAGTCTTAATTAATCTTTCTACGACTATTTTAATGTGTTCATAGACATTATCTTCTGGGTGATATGGTGTTTTATCTTTGTAAGTCTTTAATCTTTGTAATTCATTAAAAACATCATTTGGAACCACCTTCAATAATTCCTCAAAATTATTTATTTTATTATTGTTTACCACGACTTTAATTGTTTTATATTTTTTACAAATATATACATTATTTTTTAATAAGACAAATATTTTGGGTAAAACCATTTGTGACTTTCATCTTCGACTAATAATTTATCTATAAGTTCCACCTTTCCGATAATGGTTTGAGCACTAAAAACCATCTCATCATTAAAAACTACTAAGTAATTTTCTTGATATTTTAATGTTGGTTCCATTATGGTCATTTCACTAACTAATTTATTAATAATTATATCTTTAATGATATCTATATGGGTATTATTAAATAGTGAACTACCCACCCACGCCAAAGGCGATGGGATGGGCTTCGGGTTTCACGGACTTGTGCTTCTTTACAGAAGTCTTATTTGAGTCTCCACTCGTGTTTTCGACAGTTCCTGCCGAGTTTAATATTTTCAATCCTTCTTTAAGAATGTTCTTTGCCGCATTTAAGTCACGGTCTAATACGTGTCCATTCCTGCAAGTCCATTCTCTCATCGAAAGATTTAAGTCTTGATTTATCCAACCGCACTCACAACAGGTTTTACTTGAAGGATACCAGCGATTGATTTTAACAATTTGCTTGTCATTCCAATTTGCTTTGTATTCAAGTAATCTTACAAATGTTCCCCAACTGGCATCTGATATGTGTTTTGCAAGTTTATGGTTTTTAACCATTCCTTTCACATTCAAATCTTCCAAACAAATTATATCATAATCAGATACTAATTTGTGAGATACTTTATGTAAGTTATCCATTCGTGAGTTGGTTATCTTCTCGTAAATTGTAGCAGTTTTTCGTCTTTGTTTTTCAAACGAATTACTCCCTTTTATTTTACGAGAAAGATGTTTTTGTGCTTTCGCTAACTTTTTTTCATATTGCTTTGTGTATTTGTTATTCTTAAATTTAATTCCATCTGAGGTAATAGCAAAGTCTTTTAATCCCAAGTCTATTCCACATATTGCACCAGTCTTTTCTTTTGGTTGACATTGTTCTTTTGAAAGTATAGATACAAAATATTTACCTGTTGGTGTTTTACTAAACGTACACTTCCCAATTTCACCTTTAATTTCACGATGAACAATTACCTTTATTCCTTCTTTAAATTTTGGTATGTAAAGTTTATTTCCTTCGAGTACTGCAAATTGTGGAACAGTAAATGTATTTTTATTTTTCTTTGATTTAAATCTTGGAAACTTTGCGTTACCACGAAAAAAGTTTACATAAGCCGTATCTAAACATCTTAAAGCAAATTGTAAGGATTGACTATTTACTTCTTTAAGCCAAATAGTTTCATCTTTTTTCTTTAATTCTGTTAAAGTTGCTGCCTGTGCGTAGTAGTTATCAGACTTCTTATCTACTTGGTATTGCTCTTTTCGTTCATTTAAAAAGTGATTAAAAACATAGCGGATACATCCGAAATGCTTATCCAGTAGCGTTTTCTGCTCTTGGTTAGGCGTTAATTCAAAATGATATGTCCGAAATATTGTTTTCATCTATTAGTAAATAGTCTGATTTTTTACAAAGATACGCCTTTTTCGTATAACTGTTACATTTTTTTGTAAATATTTCCATTCATTTTGAGAAACATTCACAAAAAAATTTCACTACTATGTCTAAAAAATCTAATTACGTCAGTACAAATCGGTCTAAACATTACTTAAAATGTCATTTAATCTTAGTTACCAAATATCGTAAAAATATTTTAGTTGGTCAGTTAAATGATGATTTAAAAACTATCTTTCAATCCATAGCCGATAATTCAGGTTTTGAAATTGAAGTGATGGAAACTGACCAAAATCATATTCATTTTCTTATTCGTTATATCCCTCGTTTATCTATTTCTCAAATGGTTCGTAGGCTTAAACAAGAATCCACTCGTCAAATTTGGTTATTGCATCCAATTTTACTTCGTCAAGAGTATTGGTATCAGCAAATTTTTTGGAGTGATGGTTACTTCGTTTGTTCAATAGGTGAAGCATCACCAGATACTATTCGTGAGTATATTCTTTCACAAGGTTAAGTCGCTTATATCCCACCCACGTTCCGATGGGTGGGTTTTACGCTCCGTTTTATAAATCACTATAACAATACCTAATCACTGGTAAATCATATCTAATCAGCCATGAAGTTGGTTTATTAAAATATGATAATATAATGTTACGTAAATCAAAATTATATATATCATAGTTAAAAATTAATTTTATTTCTAATAAAATATCCCAACCACTTTTTAATGTTAAAAAATCTTTACTATAATTTCTTTTTAAGTGGTTAATAAGAATTTCACCATCAATATCAGTAAAATTACTATAATGTACCATATAATATTAAAATAACTTTATATTAAACCTATCCACCATTTTATTAATAGTTTCAATTGGTACATTATGACTATTTGTACCTCCATGACGATTCTCAACTATGAGTGAAAAAATTTTATAACCATACATATTAGCCATATCAATATATGGTTTCAACTCCTTCTCGGTTGTTGATGTATTAGCCACTATTACTCTCTCATAACCACTCCTCATCATGAATTCACACTTATTTTTACATGCACTATGTGCATAATTTTGATTTTCAGAACTCCATCTATATTCACCATTAATCATATGATAATCATCAGCACAACAAATAATTGATTCCTGGTAACCAATAGAAAGCTCATCAGCTAAAGTATTTTTACCGCAACCAAGTCAAGGGATGCCTCTTAAAATAAAGAGGCATCTATCATTTTTTAAATTTGTCATTATCTATCAAAATTAACGTGATTTTTTTTACTTGAATTATAATTATACAGTTTTTCAATTTCTTTTCTCATTAAAAACCTAGTTGGTTGGTCGTGGATTAATCCACTACCTAGTAACATTTTTTTTATCATTCTCTTAGAATCATATTTTTCATTAAAATAGCAAACAGCTAAGGCCTCAATAAATACATATTTTTTACCGAAAGATATATACTCTCTTAAATCACTAACATGTTGACTAAATTCATATAAATTTCTAGTTTTACTTAAAGTAAATGTCCCATCTTTTATCGCATTTATGGGTTTAACCTTAGTTGTCCCTATCCTAATAAGTGTTGATAAAGAAATATCATATTTTTCAGAAATATCTAATAAAATTCTATAATTATCATTACCAATTTTAGCATAATAATTTACATAATCAATTACTGACCAATTTTTAGAAGCACTATTTAATTGTGGTGCATCATAAATATTAACATTTTCAGTTAATATAAAGTAGATTGGTTTACCAAGCGATTTACAAGCTAAAAATCTATTTTGTCCATCAACTATTAACATCTTATCATCCAATAGAGTAACTAATATTGGGTTAAATTTAGTTAAATCATTCTTTTTAATGCTTTCAAGTATTTTACTATAGTGTTTTGGAACACGATTTAATGTTGAAAAATTAAATAGTTTATAATTACTAGTTTTTAAAATTTCAACAGATGTCTTTGAAATACTATCATCACCGGTTAGTATATTCTTTAAATTTAAAACTTCTTTTTCCATTTATCTTATAAATTATGTATTAATACTTAGATTATTTAAATCTTCTAAAATCTTCTTTAAACATTTTTTTATTATCCATATTAGCTATAAGCCAATCATATAATATTTTTTGTAGATTTTGTTGAACCGGTAACCCACCCATATATACAATATCTGCAACTATTTCAAATTCCATTCCTTCCGGAAACTTTATATCATATCCCTTTATTTCAGAATCTATTAATAAGATTAAAATTTTTTGTGTAATCATTTTTTTAATTATTTTAAATATTATTTTCTTTTAAAAAGTACCAATCTCTAGCTTTTTTAGATATTGTACTACTAACATCTTTAGGTTCAAATCCGTTACCAACTATGGTATCTAATTCCTCCTTAATAGTATCATTATATACCCATTTAATGAATGTACCTAAATTTTTACGGTCATTATCTAAACCCAATTGTCTTAAATGGTCTAAACCCTGCTCTAATCTACCTTCAGCGACTATACTATTAACTAATTCGTTAATTGAATTAACTCGTTCAATATCAATAGGAACCTTTTCTTTAGTTGAACTTCCTTTATGTTTTTCACCTTTCGACTTAAAAGTAAATCTTTTACTTGTATAACCATCCGATATTGACTCAAATACAATACCCTCACCCACACCTTCAATACCAAGTGCTTTTGATACCGGGCATTCTTTTTCAACCTCTAAAACCATTTCACCAATTTTATCAGCAGATTCCTTCGGGTTATTAAAATCGATTTCAATTTCATATTTTTTATAATCATCGATATTATAAATTCTATTTTCTACTGATTTAAGTGTTGTATCACCAACACTAGTTTTAACCCAATAACCACCTATATTTTCATCAAATGGTATTACTTTAGCTCTACTAAAAATAAACATTGATTTATCTATTTTAGATATACCAACTTTAGATTGAACACCCTTACCAACCCATTCACAATATAATGCAATTGTATTATTATTTAAATCAACATTATGGTATTCAGCCAATGATTTTATTAAATCAATTATAATATCTTTTTTTGTGTATGCAAATGCCGCTGACCCAGCATTATCTTTCATCGGTGTTATGATATTTTCACGAGATTGTGTTGAAAACCCATCTATATTGTCAAATATACATCCGAAATTGGTTCCATGTAATTTTGTAGTACCAATAAATTGTAATGTTGGTAATGGTATACTTTCATCAAAAATTGGGTTATCATTTTCATCTTTACCGATTATTTGATTACGATATTTAACCGCTTGAATTACATTTCTGAATTGCTCAATTTCAGGATATTTAAATACTTTTTCTCTCATTTTATTTTATATTTTTTAACGAATTTTATTTATTTTAGCATTTGAAAGATGATTAGTTTTTAAATAATCACGTATTTTTTCGTAGTAACATTCAATTAAACGTTCCCTATAAACATCAGTATATCGTTCTTTTGGTGTAACTAATTCATATATTTTCAAACTTGGGTAGTAATTAATCCAAAATTTACGCCTAACTATTTTTAATAACTTTGTTTTCATATAAATATAATTTTTCTAATTATTTTCATATTTATTATTTCACTTGGAATTCCCAATCACCACGAAATCTTTTGTAAAACAATTGTTTTGCTTTATTTACAACATCCTCTCTAGTGTTAAATCTATTTGTTGGTTCACCAATTCTATATCCCTCAAATCGTGTCTTATACGTTGTTTTATCTTCTTCATTAATCTCCCTTAACACCTCAATTTTCCAGTCTTGCCAACATATTGGGAATTCATCAGAGGGAAATGTGTTCCAAATACCGTCGTCTTTTTTAAATTCAGCATCAATTCCATCAAATTCAAGTTTTCCATAATAATGTATTGCATCTGATGAAATCCCTCTATACGACGTTATATTTAACGTAACTGTTCTTTTTCTACTTTTTCTAATCCAACTTAAATTAGCGAAGTATTCTACTCCGTCAATGACTACTTTATCACCGTTTTCTACAGAATTAGATTCGATAATTAAAGGTGCGTTTTTTATTGAATCATCACCATAAATAACTCTCCCTTTTCGTATTGTTGTTAGTTCGTCATCAGTATCTAAAATAACGACATTATCAAACGGTTTGTATTCAGGGTCAGATTCTGGTTTTATAATATTTTCAGGTGTATTTGTATCATACAATACTTCACCAGTTTCTTTATTAACCCAATATTGATTAAAGTAACCATTTGAATCTGTCTTGTCATGTTCTTTAACAATATACTCTGTTCCATCTTCATCCCACACGGTAACAACAATTCCATTAGGATTACTATTTTTAAGAGCATCAATTATATTTTTACCATATATTGAACTTTTAACTCCTTTATGGTTGTAATACATTGCATATCTACATTCAAAACTTTTCATAATTAATTATTTAACTTATTAAAATGTAAATATACAACATTTAATTAATACAAACAAGTATTAATTAACTAAATTTCTAAAAAAGTGGTAAATATTAATCCTAGTTGAATCTGTACCACTCATATTTTTTAATTTTTTAAAGAATTTTTTATCACCAATTAATAAATTAAGGTATGTTTCGAATTCATATGAGTTATCATCTAACTTACTTCTTCTCCAACCTAAGAACATACAATATCCTTGTAAAAACATACCATAGTTTTTGAATGGTCGCTCTTTATATTTATTGGATTTAATAATATCTTTAATATCATTAATAATGTTAGTATTACTAAATATTTTACTAACATCATCATATTCAAACGTAAAATCACCGGAATATTTAGTCTCATTTCTAAAATAATATTGAAGAACTGAAATATCATTTACATCATATAATCTATTATCGTAATCGCGTTTATAATTTGGATTATCACGGTAAACCCGTTTCTGTTCAGTATAAAATTCAATATTATATTTTGTATATAAAAAAAGTTTCATACCTCTATCAAAAAAATCATTAATCCCATAACCACCATATGAGCTTTTAGATTGATATAATTTCCAAACATTTAGGTAGAACATAATTTTCATTAATTCATGGTCCATTAAATCATCAACTAATATTTTAATATATACAACCGGATTATTAATTATACAACTATAATCTGTTAATATTCGATTAAACCCATCTAATAAATAATGTTTAGAACCATCCTTATAAGCAAAAAATAAATTACTAATCAATCCACTTTTTTTAACCTCGGTAATTGGTATATCTCGACCGTATTCCACATCCCTCTCATCAAATTCTCTAAAATTAATACCAGGATACCAAGATTTAACCATAACTTTTAAATCATTAAACTTAATACTATATAAGTTATAATTTGAATTTACTAAGTCATCATAACCACTATCAATTAATTTCATATATTTAAAGTTATATTAAGTTATATAATTTTTTATTATCTAAACATGAAATGTATGTTTTTACATCCTTGAATTTACCATCATATAATGAAAAGAATAATCCGGTAAAACTAGTATGTTTATTTTTTTTACTTATATTTAATACTATATTAGCAATAACCTTACGTTCAATATAAGAGCCAGTATTTAATAAATTGAATATTTCACAAGATATTTTTTCCCATGTTTGTTCTAAATTAAAAATTAATTCATCGTATTTAACTTTCAATTCTAAAAGTTCACCTCGTCTTTCTGGAACATAAGCTAAAAATTCATCAAGTTCATTATTTTTAATAACACCCATAATTTCGTATGGTGATGATTTAGATTTTAAATGATGCAATGAAATATATGATGGTGTTTTTATTTTAACTCTATTAAAATTACCATCACATACTACGTAACCCTCAAAAAAGGGGTCTTTAATATCTTCAAAGGTTTTTATTAAAAAATCTTTATTAGTATTTTTAAAATTAAATGATTTAACTAATGGTACATTTAACACATGTGATACCTCTTTTAATTCATTATAGGTTGCTTCTTGTAAAGTATCTAAATTTCTAGCACCTAATAAAGTTACTGATGATGTGGTATGTGGTTTAACAACAATATTAAATGGTGTACACAACTCAAAAATATATGTTGTACCTTTTAATAAAAAATTTAAATCATTTTTGTATTTTTTAAACATTTTTGATTGAGATTCTATTGTATTCCAAAACAATTTACTAAACGTAGTACCATCTATACCATTTACATTTCCATCCGCTTCTAGTGTACCAGTAGTTGATACACACCACATATTTTTATTCCAATCAAAATAAATGGTTAAACAAGAACCATCCAGTTTTTCAAATATATTAGCGGTATTCCAATCAATATTATCCGCATACCGCTCTTGAACATTAAAGAATTTATAAAACCCACAATTCATTACTTTCCAAGTATCAAGTTCTAATATTAATCCTCTACACTCCCTAACTTCTTGGTATTCCATTGGAGATTCCAATTGATTATATTTCAATAGAATTTTATGTTCACAAATATTTGTTTTAAGTTTAAAATCATCAATTGTCTTACTTAATCCATATTCTTTAATATATTTTACTATAGCTAATTCTCTCATTTTATTTAATTATTTTACAAATTTAATTTTAATACTACGAAACCACATCATACAGTTGTTTTATTGCTTCTGAATAAGTTTCGTTAAAGTGATTTTCCGTAGTTAGATGTCTCTCGAAATTTAAGTCCTCAATTATGAAATTAGTTTCAACTGAAATAATCAAACTATCATAATTATATTTAATAGTTATCTTTTCCTTTTCAGTAATTTTTACAAGTTCATCATTACATAATTCATCTTGAAAATATAAATAAACCGGTAATTCCAAGTTTGTTTCAACTTCTTTGTATTCTCTTTTAATTATTTTTAATTTCATATTTTAAAAATTTAGTTTGTTAATCCGATTAAATAGTTTATAACAACAAATATAAAGCGTTTATTCTAATATTCCAAATATTTGTTGTATTGAGTTTAAACTATTTTACTTTTCATTATATTTCAAATTAAATTTAATGATAAATAAACCGTACTGTGTATAACAAAGTGTAGCACCAATAAGGGTTTCACTGCAAATTTTAAGCGTTGTAACCCGCTTGTAGGTCAGTATAGTTTGATAGTTTTGCACTCCGCAATCCCTTACTTGTGCTACACTCGACCGTTATAAATAATAAAAACAAAAATCAACGGTATTCTCTTGGATTGAAGTCTTTTAGAAATTGTTTATTGAAATGCTTTTTAATTGCTCGATACCACCTTTTTTGTAATTTATCATCATTTATTTTACTACAATACCATAGTAACTCCTTTTGTGGATTATCTCCTGTATGAGTTGCTAAACACCATTGATTATCAATTACAAAAGTATTGATGTAAGAATCAATTTCTTTAACTTTCAAATCTCTACGGATAATGTCACTAATATCTATATTTCTCATTTTTTTGTTTTTACTGATTTATAACAACAAATATAAAACATTGCTGTCGTTGTTTCTATTTGTATTATTTGCTTTTCATATCAAATTTATTTTTAATTTATAATTTCGTGTTTCAAATCAGCACGTTTCATATTGTCGACCGTTAGTACCAATACTACTTTCGTACTTCTAAATATTCTTCGTAAGTTCCTTCTTTAATACCACCATGTCCATCTGACCTATTTTGCCACGATGCAAATTTGTGATATTCATCATTTTTCTTTACATATATTTCAATTTCACTTTCATCTATCGGGAAAAACCCATAACCTTTAGTTAATATATCGTAAGTAAAATGTTTTTGAGCGTTAGGTCTTGTACCATCACAACGTAATACATCCATATTTATATATGAGCGATAGCACCCATTACTTTCATCAATTTCCCATACGTGATAATCAGAAGGTCTAACTAAATATTTTGAGTTCATACATTTTTATTTAAAATTGTTACTTGGTTTTTACTAAATGGTATTATTTCAAATGCTTTTTTATTTTTTTCAGGATAATTTACAATAATAATATCATACCCATTTTTAATCAACTTTTCAACAGTATCTGGTTGTAAATCTCTATAAAAACCTATTATTTCATTATCTAAAACAATTTCACCATAACCCATATATTTAGCATCAATAACGAAAGGTTTTATAAAATTTATTTTCACTTTTTCAACTCTACCTTTGCTTTGAGCATATTGTTTTGCGTAATCATAATCTGCTGTATAATACGTATATTTATAAGAACCATATCCTTTGTCGGTAGTTCCATGATAAGCAACTATATCATTTGAACCTTTATTTTCATTTAGATATTCTCTAATTGTTGTTGCTATAAATTTTCTCAATTCCATTAGTCTTTTCTTTTATATATAAATATTCCAAATTTAAATTTCTGACTAAATAAACCGTACTGGTGCTAACAACATGTATAAAGTAAATATTAAAGTATAATATTTACAACTGTGATTATATAGGTCCTGTGTTGTGACTTATTTTACGTTTACCATACTCTTCTATTGTTTTTATGATATTATTATATTGTTCATCACAAATTCTAATATCAGTTAATAATAATTTACTTATATCTGTACTCGCTTGTAAGTTTTTTAAAATTGCTATACATTTTAGAGTAGAGCATTCATTTTTTATTAAATCAACTATTTTTTCAAGTTCAAATTCTTGTTCTGATAAACCACAATTTTTATTGTATCCCATATTTTCCAAGTATTAAGTTATTACTATATTTTCACACTGAAGCATATCTTTATGTATTGTGAATAGAAGCATATCGGTTTTCATTTTTTTACCGACCTTGCGTTTTTTGTATGTGAGTAGTCCTACGAAATTTGATTCACTCGGAACAATTTCGTACACTTTGAATTTTAAATGGTGTTTGTTAGATACTACGGTCATTTTTTGAATATTTTAAAATGGACAATCTTTATCTTTTTCGACAATTTCTATATAGTTTATTTTATCTGTTAATTGCTTAATAGTTTTCATTGATTTAAAATCACCATCAATTGAATATCCAAAACTATTTCCTTGTTTTTTCTGTTTTAATTTTCTTTTTTCGTATGTTCTTAAATTCCTTTCGTAAGGCATTCTGTATAATTCTTTTTTATCCCAACAAAAAGTAATATGATTATAAATAAAACCAAAACTATATACTTTAACTTCTTGATTTTCAAACATTGTTTATAGTTTAATATTGTTTATAAATGAGTTATGCGTCAGCTTCGGGCTGACTTTCTTCAAGTTTGAAATCCTCGATATTATCCCAATCTGTTTTAGTTGGTGTCCAATTGATACAATATCCATTTATATCTTCCTTTATTTGACTGTCGCAAT
>Ga0265293_10007773_pt1 | contig 16306 bp, 31 predicted proteins | sample Munlanlewell138R_FD_192505 | JGI IMG/M metagenome (GOLD analysis project Ga0265293, IMG submission 192505) | Leachate microbial communities from a municipal landfill in Southern Ontario, Canada - Leachate well 138R | ecosystem: Engineered > Solid waste > Landfill > Unclassified | place: Canada...
TTGAAAAATATAATTTACCAAAAATGTTAAGATAAATGAAAATAAAATTTAAACACTTAGGAAAAAACATAGAAATTACCTATAATGAAGATAATGGATATTTAGATTATGTTAAAGATTTAGATACTGATGAATATTTAACTATTGAATCTAAATTCCAAGGAAAAGGTATTGATATTAAAAAAGAATCATTTATGATAGGTAGTATTAGTAATGTATGTGATGCTAGATATGCTAGATTAATAGAATTAGATATTTTTATACCTAGATTTATTTATATTAAAAATTATTAAATTATGACAGAATTTATAATTAAAGGTTGCGAAGATTGTCCATTTAAACAAATTAATTATAATGATTATGCAACTGGACATGATACAATAGAATATTGTAATTTGTGTAAATCCATGGGAGATACAGATAATATATTAGAAATATATGATAGTTTTAAAAAAGATAAACCAACTGAAACACCAGATTGGTGTCCATTAAAAGGTGGTGAAATATGTATAAAATTTGAATAAATGAATAGGAAAATTAAACATTATGAGTAAAAAAATAAATAGATTTGGTGATTGGAATGATGCCATAAATAAATTGGGTAATATTCGAAGACAATCAAAAGATGAAAGAAATGAACAAATAAATATCCATAAGGAAGGACTATTAAAATTATATGAACAACAATTAGAAGAATCTGGTGAATTTATGAATATTGTTTTAAAAGAAGCAATAAGAAAATTAAAAGAAACAAATATAGATCCAATAAGAATTGAAGATTGGGTTGTTAATTTAGAGAAAAATTGGAGGAACATCTAATATGGAAAAATTAATTCGTAGAATAAAATTATACCGATATAGACAACTTGCTTTAAATTGGTGGAATGATCTTCCTATACAAGATATTATGGGTAATCATGGGTGGGCTAATTTAACAATGACATATTATCCAGATAAAGGTAGTTGTTATGGTTTAACAAGTGATGAAATATTAAAAATATACTTAAATGAAAAAATATTAAATTAATTTTTAATTTTGATTATTATTTATTATCTTTGTTCTTAAAATAATAAAATATGAACAATTTCATTGATTTAGCTATTGAATACGCATGTAAAAAACACGATTTACCATCAGAATCACAAAGATATGGTAGTGAATCATATTCTGTTCATCTTTTTGATGTATTGAAAAACGGTGAAAAATATTCATATTATTTACCGACTGATAAATTAGATATTGTGTTAAGTGCCATCATGTTACATGATACCGTAGAAGATACTGACACATCACCTAAAAAATTAAAAGAAAAATTTAATGAAGAAATAGCAGATATCGTATTTAGAGTATCTAATGAAAGAGGTTGGGATAGAAAGGAAAGAAACTTTAAAACATATCCAAAAATTTGGGTTAGTGATTTTGCTATTTTTGTAAAATTATGTGATAGAATTGCAAATACCAAAAATTCAAAAGAATCAGGACATCATATGTATAAAGTATACGTTGAAGAATATCCTATTTTTAGATATGCACTAAAAGTAAGAGGATTATATCCTGATATGTGGGCAGAATTAGATGAATTAAATAACTTTAGAACTATTAAACTTTAATGATATGGAAAATTTTAATTTCTTATCCGATATGGAATTTTGGTTTGGTATTCTTGCAATAATTGGTTCTGTTTGGATTATAACATCCACTGGAAAATTAATTGGAAAATTTATTGAAAAAATTAAAAATTAAAAATATGGGAACAATAGACGGAGTATTAGTAGAAATTGATAGTATGACAAAAAATGCAAATCTTTGTAAAGAAATGATAATAGATAAACTATTTAAAGATGGCATTATCAATCAAGAAATTGCTTCTGAATATACAGAAAAATATCAAATAATTATTGTTAAAAAATCATGGTTTAAAAAATGGTTGGATAAGTTTTCAGATAATAAAGAAGATAGTTATGTCTATAAATTAGTTAAATTTGAAGATTAATAGTAATTTTTATTTTACGATATTTATATATAAACTTAAAGGCACGATTAAAGAAATGAGAGAACAAATCGATAATTTTGAAAACTTTACTAGTAAAGGTGATATAAGAAAAAAAGCAGAAGAATTATTGGGTAAATTGTCTGCTGCTTATCTTGGAAATATTGCTTGGGATAACAGAAAAGAAATACAGAAAAGATTAGATGACATTAACAATTTTGATATTGATTGGGATAACGATGTAGTTAAATCTTTAAGGAATAGTTACAAACAAATGACAAGTATTGAAGTTATCAATAGACACATGAACAGAGTAGATGATGATTTTTATAAATAAAAATTATTATATCAATAAATATATTTAAGCGTCTATAGTTAATTGATAATTATCGTGATAAATCAAAAAATGTATTATTTAAATGGATGAAAAACAATAATTATAAAAAAATAATAATATGGTATTTAAAGGCATTAAAAATTGCTTAAGTGTTTTATATGGAATTAAAACATCAAAAGAATGGCATGAAATTTTAAAAGAAAAATGTAAAGTTGAAATAATTGATCCTGATGGTTGGGATAGACAAAATTTTAATTTTTCATTTAATGTGGAAAAGATTGATTCAACTGAATTTATTAATAGATTAGAATTATCTACTCTTAAATTTAATATATAAGAATAAAATTATATATGAAAGACCAAAAGGAATGGTTAGAACAAAAGAAAAAAACCGAAATTTCGAATGCAAGAAAATGGTTATCTGAAATTTATGATATTAAAGATGAAATAAAACATTGGGATCTTGTTGAATTTCTGGTTGATGTAGATAAATTTATGAAGTATGCACAAGAACATGATGGTAGTATAGCAGGTAATGAATTTGATGATTTTGAAGATGTATGGTATATGATAAAACAAATTGAAAAAATTAATAATGTTATTGAAGTGTATATATCACCGTTTTGGATTAGTAGGGAAAAAGAAGAAATTGTAGATTTTGGTGATGTTTATTCTAATACACTATTTATTCAAATTAATGATAAATTAGATGAAGAACAAATAGATGATTTACTAGAAGAAATAAGAGAAATTACACAAGGACATGAAGTAGATGTTTATGATAAAAAATTTTCCAAAAATGGAAATACTTATGTTAGAGTATGGTGGGATTAAAAAATAATAATATAAAATGTTAAAATTTAATCAGTTTAAAGATGCATTTGAAAATAAAAATGATAAATTGGTTCATGAAGGATTGATTTATTCATTTTCATACTCTAAATTCAAAGAAAAATTAAATGATATTTTAACTAAATATAAAATAGATGAATATGAACTAATACAATCTGAAGATGGCATATTCTTAATAAATTTTAAACCCATTAAAGATATAAATTTATATAATGATATTATTAGTTTATTAAATATTTCTGGTTATTATATATCATCTTATAAAAAAGACAATAATGAAACAGAATATTTAAATTTAAACATTAATATTTTTATGAATAGTGAAAAATTAAATATTGTATTTAATAAAAATTTTGATTTTGAAGATACTGGTATTAAATTGTTTTTATATCATGTTACAGATGAAAAACATATTAATAAAATAAAACAAATCGGATTAACACCGAAATCCAATAAGATGATAGATAATCATCCGGATAGAATTTACTTATTTGAAAGTGTTGATGATATAAATTCATTCATATCTAATAAATCATATTATGTTGAAGATTTTAATCCTGTTAAATTAAAAATAAATATTAAATCATTACCAAAAATAAAATTATATAAAGATCCAAAATATACTAATATTGATGCATATTATACTTATGATAATATACCATCATATTCAATTAAAATAATAAATTAAAAGAATAAATATGTTTATACCAATTATTATACCAAATTTTAATAATAAAAATATTGATAAAAATAAAGTACTTGTATTATTAGTATGTTTATCGAACATATTTTTATTATTTACTATTATTTTAATTTTATCATATTTTGATATTTATATTCACCTTGAAAGAAAACCATCTAATCTTTAGTTAGAGGGATGAATTTCAATAAATTTCAATTGAATTTAATTTTTTAAAAATATTTTTAAAATTTAAATAACTAATAATCAATCTGTTAGATATTTAAATTGTAAAAATGGAAAAAAGTGATATTTTTCATTTAATATATATTTATAGTAAAGGAATTAATTACTATAAAGATGAAAAATATAATATATACATATAAATTCAGGTTAAACCCTGATAAAGAACAACAATATATTTTAAATAGGTATTTTGGATGTGTCAGATTTGTATACAACCATTTTTTAAACCAAAGAAAAGAAGAATACGTTAATAATAAAAAATCTATAACTTATAACCAACAATCTTCTTTTTTAACTAAACTTAAAAAAGATCCTGATTATCAGTGGTTAAAAGAAATTAATTCACAGACCTTACAATATAGTTTAAATTGTTTGGATATAGCATACCAATCATTTTTTAAAAAAAGAAGTGGATTTCCTAGATTTAAAAGTAGAAAAACAAAAAATACCTTTACTGTACCACAGAGTGTAAAGGTAGAAGATAACTATTTAATTATACCAAAGTTTAAAGGTGGGATTAAAATGGTTAAACACAGGAATATAGAAGGTTTAATTAAAAAATGTTCTATATCAAAGACCTCAACTGGTAAATATTATGTTTCAATTTTAGTCGAAAAAGAATATCAACCAGTTAAAAAAACCAATAAAAATATTGGTATGGATTTAGGTTTAAATGACTTCATATCTCTATCTAATGGTTCGAAAACCAAGGGCATCAGATATTTAAAGAAATATGAAAGAAAATTAAGTTTAAATCAAAAACATTTATCAAGAAAAACAAGGGGATCAAAAAGATACGAAAAACAAAGATTAAAAGTTTGTAGAATCCATGAAAAGATTTCAAATTCTAGATCAGATATGTTACATAAAATAACATTTAAACTAATTAATGAATTTGATACTATTTACATTGAAGATTTAAATATCAAAGGAATGATTAAAAATAGAAAACTATCTAAATCAATTTCTGACGTTAGCTGGGGTAGATTCATCGATATTTTAAGTTATAAATGTGATTGGAACGATAAACAATTAATTAAAGTAGATAGATTTTTCCCTTCATCTAAAACTTGCAATAAATGTAGTCATATAAATCAAAACTTAAAACTTCATCAAAGAAAATGGATATGTAATAAATGTGGTGCTAAACTAGATAGAGATATTAATGCAGCCATAAATATATTAAAAGAAGGATTAAGATTAAATATATCAGACGGAACATCTGATAACGATCGCGGAGCAAAAATAAGACCAAATAATTTCTCGGAATTAAATGGCATAAGCAATGAAACGATTAAAGAGAAGGTATATTCCTGAAACACATTAGTCTTTAGCTAATGTGTAGTTCATATAGTTAGACATATACCAATATGGACATTTGGTGTTATTGGATTCTTAATTGGATATTTCACACCTAAATTTTTAAGAAAATGGCGACGTTAATAGAATTAAAAAAAGAATTAGAACCATATAAAAATACACTAGTTTTAGATTTTTTTGATGTGGTTAGACTGGTTGATGTAGTAGATGGCGAAGAAGATTACTATTGGGTATATGATACACCAAATGGATTAAAACAATCATCATGTGTAACTGGATGGATACCATTAAAAGATAGATTAAATAATGACGAATATAATCGTTTAGTTAAAGTTTGGAATTATAATAATACTGTTAAATCTATATGAAATTAAGTGATGATGATATACAAATAGGTGCATGTTTAATACTTAATTTTCTATTAAAATGTGATGAAGAATATGTTAAATATAACACATTTTCAACACCGTCTAATGAAAAGATGACACAACATCTTGATAAATTTAATTTGAATATGCCACAATTTGCAAAAATTGTAAATGATGAATTTAAAATAATTGAGGGTAACTTATGGGAACATTATAATTTTCAAGAATTTTTTTCAGGTAAAATATCTATAGATTTTTTTAATATGGTATTAAGACAATCAAAAATTAAAAAACTTTCAAATGGAATTAATTATAAAAGAAAAATCAGACTTAGATAGTTTTAAAAATGAACCTATATCATATAGAATTTCATTGAATTTATACAGTGATAAAATTATATTAACAAGAGAATATTTTAGAGTTGGTTTTCGTGATGGTGAAAGTTGGGATAAATTTTATTTTGATAATAATTATAGTTATAATAAAACAGATTTAACATACGCTACATTTATAACAAGAAAAATAAACAATGGAGAATATTTAAAGAAAAAAGAAATAGAATTGATAAATAGATTTTATGATAAGTTATTTGAAACAAAAAATAATACAATAAAAGAATTATTAAGACAACAAAAAAGATTAAATAGTAAAATTAATATGTATGATAATACTATGAAATTTTTAGAAAAATATAAAAGAAAAGATAAAATATTAAAAATAATTAATTATGAGTTGGAGAAATGAAGTAAGAAAACAAATTAACAGGTCAAAATCAAAAAGATGGGAAACTAAAGTTAATAAGAGAATCATTGAAAGCAATAGACGTGAATTGGAAAAAGAAAGAGATGAAATAAATAGTTTAGGTAAAAGTTTATACTATCCTTCTGATGAAAATGATGATTCATATTGTTATTAATTTTGTTTATTAAAAATATTTTTATATCTTTGTACAGTATTGATATTTGAACAGATTGGTAGGTAGCCCGTTCGATTCGGTGCGTTAGTAGAGGTTGCTATCTCAGGTTCGATTCCTGACCGCAGAAATGTGAATGGTTGTAGAAAAGGATGCATCCGCCTGTTGGTTCAAATCCAACTCAAATATCAATACACTTTAATTTTTAAATAGATATAAATCATGAAAGCAATAATTAATAAAAACTTATTTAAAGTAAAAGAAGGATACGTTATCACCACAGACGATAAAGTTGAAATTGGTGATTACGGTATTTCATTTGCACACGGTATTAATTTATCAGGCAGGGGATGGGGTTTATTTAAAAATGATGGAACACCAAAAGGTAAATTGAATGCAATTTGTGAAAATACTAAAAAAGTTATTTATTCATCATTTGAACTTGAAAATATACCAATATTTGATATCAATCAATATATAGATCCTTGGAAAGTTGGTAATATTCTATCAGTTACTACTATTTATGAATTAGAACAACCTAAATCATTCCCATATCATTCACAGTATGAAAATTTAGGTTATCAAACTTACAATGGAAAAGTTATAGAAGATAATCATGGATTATCACTTAAATTAGACGATGGTATAAAATTTATGACACAAGGTACTTATTGGTTTGGTTCTATTTTAGATCAAAAAATAACTATATTAGAACATTCTGATAATTATCAATTTACATTAAATGAATTAAATGAACTATTTAGAAAATTTAAAAAATCATATCGAAGTGGAAAATTTAAACAAGAAAAATCATTTAAAGATGGTTTTATTGAATTTATAGATCATATAAAATCAACAAAAGATATTCAAGAAATAGAATTGGAACAAATTGATAATCAATTAATTGTTAAAAATGTTAAAAATGGAAAATAAAATGAACGATATTGCAAAAGAAATCATATCATTAAAATTTAATGACACAGATACCATATCAGACTGTAAAAATAAATTTTATGATATTATGTCAAAATATAATATTAGTCAAACTACACCACATTATAATGATGATGGGGAAGTTATTAGTAGAACAGGTGCAAATTATGATTGGACAATGTGTAAGTATTTATTTTTGGAAATGATACAAAGTCAATTAAGTATATCAATGTTATTTGATGATAATATACCACAAAACATAAAATAATATGAAAAAATTTATAATTAAATCAAATGAATGGGCAAATAAACAAGAATTTATTACAATAATCACAATAATTTTAATAACGTTATTTACTCTTATATTAACATCGGTACGTGGGTGGTGGTGGACTTATGTAACTTGGGTTGTATTATATTCATTTTGGAGAATATCATATGTAATAATAACCGAAAGAAATATTGATAATGAAAATAAATAATTGGTTAAATAATTATGGTGGAAAATTAAAAAGGAAATTATATAATCATTATATTAGAACAAATTTGGATATTTAATCTTTATTATTTATCTTTGTAGAAATTAAATATTATGAATGGAATAGATATTGACAAAATTATCCCAACTAAAAAAGATTACGAAAGAGTAGATGGTCTTTATAAAGATATGTCTAATTTTGCACATATAAAAAACGAAGATCAATTAATTTTTAATATATTACAATTTCCTAATTTTGAAATAGATATTAATTTTAATCGACCTGAATTATCAATAAATATATTATCTGAATTAACTAATAATGTAGAAAAAGAATGCACTGTTGGAAAATATTTTGATGTATCAGGAACAGGAGAAGGGATTGTGTGGGAACATATTAATGATAATAAAAGATATATTTTTAAAGTTAAAGGAGAAAAACACTAAGTAAGTAAAGTAAAAACTTTAACTACTGTTGATATTGAGGAAATTGAAAATATTAAGTCTTTTGTCGATTATGCCGTTACAGAAAATAGATTAATGCAAGGTATTGATAAAATGAGAGAATTAAATATTCCAATTATTGATAAATCTACTGCAGATTACTTGAAGTGGGTTTATAATGATGTTATTAAGGAAGAATCAGATACAATAGAGAAAAATAATATTAATATTAAAAAAATTGGAAAAGCTATATCTGCAAAAGCTAGAATTTTTTGGCTAAATTATTTAAATACAAATTTCGATGAATAAAAATTTAATTGGTGATATTATAATTGCTAAATTTATGAATCTTGAGTTTAGTGTAGATGAAAATTGTTGGATACCCAAAAAAAATGGTAGAACAGATATTGATCATGAAGAATTAATTATAAGTGGATTATCTGATAATGATGATGAATTAAAATTTTCTAAATCATTTGATTGGATAATGCCAGTTGTTAAAAAAATATCTAAATTAAAATCACTAAATGGTCTTAATTATAGATTTAGTATTAAAAATGTCTTCGATGATAAAGTATTATATGTAACAACTTTTTCTGAAATAGGTGAATATTCTTTTGATAAAAATGTTATATCATATAGTATTGACGAATCATTAATTAAGTCAATATATTCATCTGTTGTTGACTTTATGAAAAAGTATAATAATTAATTATGGAAAAAATATATAATATACAATTATTTGACGGTTCTAATGCTATCATAAAAGATAATATTGAATATAAAGTACTTAAAAGTGAAAAATATAATTTTATATTCAATAAAAAAAATGGTTTTTTTGTTAGATGGGGAAAAGGAAAATATGATAAAAATGTAAAATTTAATAAACAAGAATTAGATTTATATGTATTGTGGACAAATATATGGGATGAAAAAATAGATACTAAACAATTTTTATGTGATATTAAAACAGATGGAGATTTATCACTTGGGTTACCAGAAATAGCAGATATTGAAATATCAACATCATGCCATGGTGTAAAAGGTATTGGACCATGTAGATTTTGCTATAAATCAAATTTACCAACCGGTGATGGTAATATGACAATCCAAATATTCAAAAAATTATTAGATAAATTACCACCAACTGTTGGTCAAATAGCATTTGGTATTACAGATATTGATGCTAATCCTGATATGTGGGATATTTTTGAATATACAAAATCTAATGGGATTGTTCCTAATGTGACTATAAACGGTGATAGAATGACACCTGAACTTTTTGATAAACTATCAACAACTATGGGCGCAGTTGCTGTATCTTTATATGATAAAGATTTAACATATAATGCAGTTAAAGAACTCACTGATAGAGGAATGGAACAAGTGAATATCCATTTTATGATAGCTGAACAAACATTTGATAATGCAATTCAATTATTAAAAGATTATAAAACAGATAAAAGATTAAAGAAATTAAATGCAATTGTTTTTCTTAGTCTTAAACCTAAAGGCAGAGCAATACAAAGTGAATATACAAGATTAAATGATGATAAATTTAAAGAATTGATCGATTTTGCTTTTGAAAATGATGTACCAATTGGTTTTGATTCTTGTTCACAACCAAAATTTATAAAATCTATTAAAAATAGAAAAAATTTTAAAGAATTAGAGAAATATGCAGAGAGTTGTGAATCAAGTATTTATTCACTTTATATAAATTCTGGTGAAAATGGTGATCCTAAATTTTATCCTTGTTCTTTTTCTGAAAAAGTAAAAGATGATAATATTGATTGGGAAAAAGGGATATCAATTTTAGATTGTGATGATTTTATAAAAGATATATGGTTTTCTGATAGAGTAAGACAATTTGCAAATATAACAATTGATAATAAAATAAAAGGTATAGCTTGTCCAATGTATAATATTTAATTTAAAAACTATGATTAATAAAATTAAAAAATTAATAAAATTTAAGGATATAATATTTGTATTAACTACAATATTGAGTTTTTATATATTTGTATATATTGGTATGCCAATATTTAATTATGGGTATATTGGACTACCATTTATATCTATATTATTAGGTATTATAACGTTATTGTTTGATATAAATAAAACCGAATATGCGACATTAACATATAAAAAAACTTATAAATCAAAATTTGGATTTATATTATTGATTATTGGATTTATATTTTTTGCAATTTTACCAATTGGTTCAATGAATGTTTTTAGATCATCAGAATATTATAAACTTATTGGTAATGTTATTGAAAAAACTGATATATCTGATTTAAAAATACCAAATATAGAAGATGCTATTATCATTGATAGTGAAACAGCATATGATATATCATACAAAAAGTTAGTAAATGAAAATGATACCTTATTAAATAATTTTAAATTAGATAAATTTTATTTACAAGAAATAAATAATAAATTATATTATATATCACCATTATTATATTCCAATTCAAAATCTTTTAATGGTAATTTAATATCTGGTTATGTGATGTTAAATGCACTAGATACTAGTGATTTTAAATTAATTACCAATGTAAATAATTATGATATTAAATTAAAATATCAAACCGGAAAGTATGGAGAAAATATTAGAAGACACATTTATAATAATGGATTTAAAAATAAACCATTTACTGATATTAATTTTACAGTAGATGATAATATGAATCCTTGGTATATTACATCATTATATGATAAAAAAATTGGATATTCAGGTAGAGAAGTTACTTCAGTATTAATTATTAATCCTATGAATGGACATATCAATAAATATGATATTAATAATGTACCAGATTGGGTAGATTTCCCACATAATTATAGTATTATAAATGATCAAATATGGGATTGGTGTAAAAATGATAATGATACTGTTAATAAAAGAAAAACAGACGGATTACATAAAATTTTTAATAATAAAAAGAAATATTATTATACCGACATAATAGATTATTATGGTAAAGATGATGTTAGTATTGGGTTTATATTCGTGGACACAAAAACTAAAGAAACAATATATTATAAATATAAAGGAATTACTGTTGAATCATCAATATCTACAATAGAAAATTTAGTAGGTGATAAATATGATATATTAATACCTGGTATATATAAATTATTTGGGGAATTAGTTTATTTTACAATTATAAAAGATGATAATAAAATTGTAAAATATGCAATTGTAAATTATAAAAATGGTAAAATTATTGGAATAGGTGATAATGTAAATGATGCAAAGTTTAAATATCAATTAAGTTTAAATAAAAACGGTATAATAAATAATGACTTACCACCAGTTAGAATTAAAATTGATAGAATAGGTTTAGATATAATAAATGGAATAATTTATTATAATTTCACTACAGAAAATTATCCAAATAGAATATTTATAACAACATCTAATATATCATCAGATATAATTTTAACAGAAAAAGGAGATGATATTTTAATGGATTTTTATAAATTAGATAACAATAATAAATATACATTAAAATACTTTAAAAATTTAACTTTAAATATAAACAACAATTAATATGGATATAAATATATATAATGATCTTTTTAATGATTTTAAATTATTAAATGATCAATATAATATCGTGGTAAATGATTTAAAAAATGATCCAATAGATAATGATAATCCATATAATTTACCATTGGAAAATATGATAAAAAATACAATATCTATCATAAAATATAATAGTATGGTTTTGGAATTAATAAATAAATTAGAATCTATTGATAAATCATATACAAAAAAATATAAAGAACAATTTAATGGTGATTTATTACAAAAACCTAAATTACCACAAATATTTATTCTTTTTAGAAAATTAATAAACAATTTAAATAAAGAGAATTATGAAGAATGTAATAGATTAAAAAATAAAATATTAACAAAATATTAAAACCACATTTGTTTAATATATAAAAATTAAAAAAATAAAATATGGACTATTATAAAATACTAGGATTGGATAAAAATGCATCATCTGATGAAATAAAAAAAGCATATCGTAAATTAGCTATGCAATATCACCCAGATAAAAATCCAGATAATAAAGAATCTGAACAAAAATTTAAGGATATATCAGAAGCATATTCAGTATTATCTGATGCACAAAAAAGACAAAATTATGATCGTTATGGTAATACCAAGAACTTTAATAGTGGTTTTAATTATGATGATTTTATGGGTGGATTCAATATAAATTTTGATGATATTTTTAGTGGTTTTGGTTTTGGTGGTGGTTTTAATCAAAGAAATGTCAATAAAGGAGAAGACCTAAGATTAAGAATTAATATTGATTTATATGATGTAAGATATGGATTAGATAAAAATATAAAATACAATAGAAAGGTAAAATGTAAATCATGTGATGGTTTTGGAGGAGAACACGAAAAATGTGATAAATGTGATGGTATCGGTAAATTAAGAATGGGTAGACAAACAATGTTTGGTTTCACATCAACAATTGTAAATTGTGATAAATGTAATGGTTCTGGGTATATAATAACTAATAATTGTAGTAGTTGTGTAGGCACAGGTGTTATAGATGAACAAACAGAATTAAATATTAAAATACCAAAAGGTGTAAATGACGGAGATAAATTTCAAATAAGAACTAAGGGAAATTCACCATATAGACCTGGTAGTGGGGGGATATACGGTGATTTGATTGTACATATATCTGTAAAAGAACATGATAAATTAAAAAGAGATGGTAATAATTTAATATTTAATTTAAATATACCTTTTACAAAAATGATATTAGGTGGTAAATCAATAGTACCAACATTAGATGGCGATGTATCTATAAATATAAAACCACACACCCAAAATAATAGTACATTAAGATTAAAAGGAAAGGGGTTATGTGATCAAAGAAATAATAAAGGAGATATTTATATAATATTAAATGTAGATATACCTAAAAAAATAACAAAAGAAGAAAAAATATTATTAGAAGAATTATCAAAATCAGAAAATTTTAATGGAATTTAATAAATATAAATTACCTAATTATAAACAATTACCTATATATCTAATTAAAAATCATTTACATGATATAAAAACTGATACTAATCTTGGTGAATGGGAAATATCTATGAATTTACCAGGTGGGTTGGGGTAATGATTATGTTGGTATCCCTAAATGGCACCCTTTTTATAAAAAAAAATTATAGTGAATTAAATAAATATGTTATTATACACGGTGGTTTAACATTTTCAGATTTTAATGAAGATAAAAGTTTATGGATAATTGGATTTGATACAAATCATTATAATGACGATATTAATAATTTTCCATATGATTTTGTTTTAAATGAAACAATATATTTAAGGGAACAGTGTTTAAAACTTAAAGAAGTACAAAGAATTTTAAAATTAAATAAACTTAATAATAAATTATGAAAAAAAACCCAACATTATTGATATTAATAATAATATTTTTATTATTTTTGTTTTATCTTTTTATTAAAAAGGATAAAGAATTAAATACATTCAAATTTCCTGATACTGTTATTGTTAATAATTATACAGAATTTCAGAAAATAGATACTATATCAATGGTAATAACAAATAAAATATTAAAAATTGATACGATACAAATTGATATTTTTTATTCACCTATTGATATGAGTAATGACAATTATGAAATATACGGATTTACATTTCCTAATCAATTTGAAAAAAATAAATATTATATCTATATAAATCCAAAATTCAAAAATAATTTAATAAAACTATTATCACATGAAATATCACATATAAAACAACATTTAGATGGATTGTTAGTTTATCCATCAACAGGAATACATTATATAAATTATAAAGGTGAAAAAATATATCTCGATAGTGTAATTTATGAAAATAGACAACACGAAATTGATGCATTTAAGATACAGAAAGATATTGAAAATGAACTTAATAAAATTTTATATAAATAAAACTTAAAAATTAAAATTATGATGAACAATTTAGGAAAAGATTTCAATTTATTCAGAAAAGACATGGGAATTAGCGGAATTGCTATGCACCAATATGGAAATATGATTAATGGTTATATTAATCCTTCTATTATTGAAGAAAGACAAATGAATGTAGCTAGTATGGATGTTTTTAGTAGATTACTTATGGATCGTATTGTTTTTCTTGGTACCGCAATAGACGATACAGTAAGTAATATTATTACTGCACAATTACTATTTTTACAATCTAATGATAATAGTAGCCCTATTAATTTATATCTTAATAGTCCGGGTGGTGGGATTTATGCGGGATATTCCATATTGGACACTATGAACTTCATTTCCAATGATGTAAATACTATGGTAACTGGAATGGCAGCATCGATGGCATTTATTCTTGCTATTTCTGGTAAAGAAAGAAGTGCTTTAAAACACAGTCGTCTTATGCAACACCAACCATTAGGGGGTGCACAAGGACAAGCATCTGATATTTTAATTACTGCTAAACAAATTGAAATGTTAAGGAATGAACTTTATCAGATAATATCAGATAAAACTGGTCAACCTTATGAAAAAGTGGAAAGGGATTGTGATAGAGATTACTGGATGACATCTATTGAAGCAAAGGATTATGGTGCCATCGATAAGATCATTGGTGTTTAATATATAAAAATAAAAGGTCTAAATGTAAATTTAGACCTTTTATTTTTATATATAATTATATGAAAAAGTCAAATAAAGAAGAGTTTATAAATAAATCAAACGAAAAACATAATCATAAATATGACTATTCTTTGGTTGATTATATCAATAGTAAGACTAAAGTTAAAATAATATGTAAAGAACACGGAATATTTGAACAAACACCATCTTCACATTTAAGTGGTAGAAATTGTCCATTTTGTAGTTTAGAAAATAATAAAACTCAAATTAATGATTTTATAAATAAATCAAGTCATATTCACAAAAATAAATATGATTATTCTTTAGTTAATTACAAAAATACCTATACTAAAGTTAAAATAATTTGTCCTACACATGGTATATTTAAACAAAAACCAAGTAGTCATTTAAATGGTAACGGTTGTATTAAATGTAGTGGTACAAATAAATACTCTACAAAAGACTTTATAGATAAATGTAATAAAGTACATAATAATAAATATGATTATTCTTTAGTAAATTATATTAATGGTAAAACAAAAATTAAAATAATTTGTCCTATACATGGGGTATTTGAACAATTACCGTATATGCATTTACAATCATATGGGTGTATAGTGTGTAAAGAATCAATCGGAGAAAAAATAATATTTAATAGATTAAAAGAATATAATATTAATTTCGAAAGGGAAAAATCCTTCAAAGACTGTAAACATATAAACCCCTTAAAATTTGATTTTTATCTACCTGATTACAATTTATGTATTGAATTTGACGGTAAACAACATTTTGAAGTTAATGAATATTTCGGTGGAATTAAATCATTTAAAAAACAAAAATTAAGAGATTCCATTAAAACCGAATATTGTAAAAATAATAACATAAATTTACTGAGAATACCTTATAATGATATTGATGATATCGATAATATATTAAATAGTTATTTAAATTAAAAACATTTTATATTTTAATCTATATAAATTAAAAATATTTTTATTTAATGGTTTGTATATATGAATACGATGGATTAGATGTAAAATTTAATATTTCAATGGGAAATATGACATTAACACAAAATAATA
>Ga0265293_10007774_pt1 | contig 16306 bp, 14 predicted proteins | sample Munlanlewell138R_FD_192505 | JGI IMG/M metagenome (GOLD analysis project Ga0265293, IMG submission 192505) | Leachate microbial communities from a municipal landfill in Southern Ontario, Canada - Leachate well 138R | ecosystem: Engineered > Solid waste > Landfill > Unclassified | place: Canada...
CACCGAATATTGATATTCTCTTTGAATTGTTCAAATAAGATGACATACAAACAAAGGGTAGTACATTCAGATTACTACCCTTTGTTTCTTTTACTATAAATTATAATAAACCGATTAAAGTATTATACTGATAATGTCGGTTATCTATTCCAATCATTATATATTGAATAAAAATCTCAAATTCAAATCACTTATGAATAACAAACGTACCGGTTTCTACAAAGGGACCTGAGTTGATTCTATAAAAATACAGTCCGGAATTTAAGCTGTGAGTATCAAACGAAACTTCGTGCTCACCTTTATCAAGAATCCTATTTATCGGCTCGGCTATTTCTTCTCCGATTGAATTATAAATCCTTATAGTTGTTTGAGCAGATATTCCTATACTAAACTCGATTTTTGCATTAGCACCATTAATGGGATTGGGACTGATTCTGCCGACTTTATACTTATAATTGCTGAAATTAACCACTCTAAGCTCATCACCGCATACAGGATTCACGCTTATTCGACTGCTTGTAGAATTTATTTCGATACAATCATTGTCCCGTGCTGTGATATCGAATATTACATCAGTTTCGTTATCAACACTGTTTGGATAAAAAACTAAGAAAGGTATTTCAAATAAATCGCAATCCTTTGTTATTTCCAAGCCTGCTATTGATTTTAAACATAAGCCTAAATTGCCGGGATTACTTCTCTCCTCTTCATATTCCAAATTGAATATACCTTCCAACTCACTCCCGATAGATAATTCGGAGCTAAGTGGTTTTAGAATTCCATTGTTGTATCTGATGTTGATTTTTAAATCCAGCAAGTTAAATCCATTCAAATCAAAATCTGTTCTGAATTTGGCTTTGAACATGACGGTATCGCCTATATCAGCATCTTGCATAGCCGGACTCACTACAATGTCGGTATTAAATTTAATAGGCTTACCGGTGAATTTTGCAGTCTTTTTCAGTAGAGGAATTTTTGCATCAACAAGTACAATTTCGATAGACTTTTCGTACTCTGATACCGGTTTATACGCCACTTCCATATTCTTTTCGCTCCCCGGGCTGAGAGTAAACCCGCCAACAATATCATCGCTTATAATTCTGAATTCGGGTTCAGGATTCACTATCAATACAGAGCCGATTGAAATATCATTTTTACTGTTGTTCTTAACAGTACCGGAAATTACCGATTCAAAGCCCAAACATGACTCACCGGTACCTCCGGTGAAGGTCAGTGCTTGCTCTATTCCGAATCCCTTCAATAATATATCGGCTGTATCAATAGCATCACTAATTACTTGAAACTCCGAGCTGCTTTCACCATAAACATTCGGTACAAATCCGGCAACCAAAATAAATGTTTTACCGGGAGCCAGCTTAATGGGAAACTTTACTACTTCCTTGTCCAATTTGAAACCTTTTTCTCCGAAAAATGCCCACATGCTTGATATGCTACCGTCGTCAGGTGTTTGAAAATCATAGATACTAAGTGTATCTGCATACTCCCACTCATCAACCGATGAATTTTTAATTTCTATCCTTCTGACTCCGGGTGTTTCATAATTTTCTACAATTACTGTATCGAAATCAACAATTGTAGATTCGACAAGTGGAACTGTCCCGAATCCTCTTAACTCGGTTGTACTTTTACTTCCAAAATTATTCAAATACTTGATTTTTAATGAATGTTCACCTTTAACAACGGGGCGGAAGTGCACTATAAATTCAAACTCCTGATTTGGTTCCAGCGTCAAATTTGTAAACATTTGTCTGTTAAACTCAAATGCTTCGTTGTTGATTCCACTTTCAATTTCAATTCCATGAATCTGAATTTCAGAAGTACCAGTGTTCTTTATTTTTATCGAAGAACTTTCATTATCTATCGGATAAGGACCTGCGGGAAAATCGTACCTGAAAATCCTTCTTCTACCCCAGTCATAAGATTCAGCCACTAATCCCGGTTCTACTCCAAATGCATTAATAATACAGACATTATCCCTAATATCAGCATTAGAAAATATTTTCACTGAATCAGTGTAGTTACCGAGTAATTTCGGGTTAAAAATTATTGTGAAGCCTAATTCATCCCCGGGCATGAGAGTCAAGGGATTATCTGAACCAAAATCCTTGTCGAAAATTATATCAAAATCATTTGAGTTTGTGCCTTTGAATCCGTTTAGAATCAATGGGCTGACCCCACTGTTCAGAATTAATGATTGCTTTGAATACTCACCGCCAACAGTAACATCACCGAAAGATACATCTTTAACTTCAATAATAGGATTACCTACTACTGCTTCGACCTCTGCGGCATATACAAAATGACAATCATCACCATAGCCAATTGAATCAATAAAATTTCCGGAAGTATCAGGTGTAAAAGTGCAATAAAATTCGATAAATTGTTCCTTTTGAATCGTAACAGGCAATTCAATAGGCTCCAGAGCGAATCCCTCTGCACCGCTTTTCAATGATATTTGTCTGATGATAAATGCTGTATCAGATTTATTTGTAATTCTAAATAGTTTAGAAAGAGCTTCAGAATGTGAATTAAAGGATCCGAAGTTTTCGTAATCAGGTGATATGACAGTGTTTGCAGCAGTGTAATAAATATTTGCAAGACTGCTGTTTCCGGCGGCATCCCAGAACAAAACAGCTGCTTCGGCATCAAGACGTCTGTCGAGAATTTTTAAAATCCAATTTATTTTATTACTAACACCGGGAATTAAATCATCAAATTTGCTCTTTTGAATATTCTTAGCTCTGTCGCTCAAGAAAAGTACTCCTGCGAGATTACTTCTGTTTTGGCTGTCTTCAGGCATATCAATTGTTTCACCGTTTACCATTCCGAGACAATCAATATCCCAGCTTATCTTGGGTGACATGGTATCTGCTGTGTTCAATGTATTAAGTTTTAATCCTGCAGGAAATCCATAAGACGTTTCTCTATTAAAACCATACATGTATGCAGCAAAACCATCATTTGCTTTGACAGAATACGAGCCCGTGCCCGCTATTTTGACTGTTGCAATTCCATAGTCTTCATTTAGTAAATCAAAATGTTCAAGGATTTGTAATTCATTTAGACTAATATAATTATATACACCTGAGGTATATTTCCCAAGCATGATATCATCAGGAATTTTGCCCTGTGTATCTTTCTTATAAACTATGCTGAGATAATTGGATGAATATGCACCGGACTCATTCAAAGCTGGAAGTGCAAAAAACATTTCGCCAGAGAAATTTTCAGCTGATGACAATGACAATTGGAATGGGTCACCAGGAGGTTCCGGCAGACCGTCTTCTTCAACTCCTGTATTCATCAAAGTTACAAAAATCGGGTTATTTGATGATATGGTGCCTGTTTTATTTCCATTCAATTCGCTGAAACGGAGTTCGATATACCCTTCTCCGATTTTTCCTCCCCCTTTCGCTATTGTTGTATGATAGGCTCCGTCAACAAATATATCAGTGTTGTCATCTTTTGCATACACTCTAAGCACCGCACTGAACTTCCTTCCAAAGATATGAGGTATATGATACTTCTTGCCCCAAGTATTTGTTGGCAATTCCATTTCGGCAATATATCCGAAGAATTTATTTACTGATGGAATATTGGCGGCATAGGAGCCTGATACAACTGCAACAGGCATGGAGGCTTTTACAATTGAGCCACTCAAATCGGCATCTCTGCCTTTTGACGAAACCATCCATACATCGCCTTTATTCAGGATTTTCTTAACAGTTTCTCCGGGCTTTTGCCCCGAGGAGCTTACTGTCTCATCATTACCGCCAAGGGTAAACTCTACTTCTGTACCATCATAAACTGCTACAATGCCTGAAAGTGACGGGAAGCTGTTATATACAGGATAATACACCGAAGCATCGGGATATGAGGACACTCTGTAATCTTTGCCAAGCACATTGACCGGCAATACTATGAATCCCTCTGTTGTGGTATTATACTTCACAGCAGTGTGTACAGAAACAGGATTATCGGATTTAATACAGATTGCTGTATTTTTATAAACGTCGCTGAATGAAACCGGGTCTAATCCGGTTTTTATATACGGTTGAGCTATATGCGGCTCTAAACTGAATTCATAAGTTGTACCCGGAAGTATTGTGCTTTCAAAAGAATAACCTTTTCCTGACACTGTTATTTGAATATGGCTTTCTTTCTGTGCACTTATATATAATCCTACATAATTTCCTGTGGAATTACCATTTTCAATAAGCGCCGGAGGAACCGTAAACCAAAACTCGGTACCCAGATTACTGTTTACATACTTTTCATACTCGTTGTCGGCTGATAGACTGCGATAGCCTGAAATATTCATCAGTAACAATATGAATAAGAAACTTTGTATCAACTTAGTCATATATCGTCTCCGCTTAATTCTGAGAGCAGGATTTTTTATTTTATGTCAATCCTCACTAACATAGACACATCAACTTAAAAAATGTCTCACAAAAAATCATTTTTTTTTGATTTATTTAAAATTAAATACGGAATATTATTATAAAAATTATAATTTACCAAAAAATCTTCTTCGAAAGTTGAAATATGAGGATATAAAATTCGACAAGGTATCAAATAAAAAATGCCGGGGTGACAATTTATCACACTCCGGCATCTGAATAGAGTTAAATATACAAATTATTTAACAGGAATATCAGCCAAGATAGCTTTCAAGAGATTCCAGCAATTTTCTGTTGTCGGAATGTTGATACATTCATCAGGTGAGTGAACATCTTTCAATGTAGGACCAAATGACAACATGTCCATGCCGGGATACTTCTCGCCAACGAGTCCGCATTCCAAGCCTGCATGTATAGCTTCGATATGTGGTTCTTTACCGAATATTTTCTTAAATACTTCGACGGCTTCTTTAAGAATAGGTGAATTCACATTAGGTTCCCAAGCTGGATATCCGTCACCATAAAGAACTTCAGCACCGCCAAGAATAAATGAAGTCGCTACTTTCGAAACCATATCTTGTTTTTCGCTCTCAATTGATGATCTTTGGCTTGTCAATACTTCAATAGAATCATCTTTTGTTTCGACGATAGCGAAATTGGTTGAAGTCTGGACTAATCCTTCGATATCAGGACTCATTCTATATACACCGTGTGGCACAGCATAAAACGAATTCAAAAGTCTTTCTTGAAATTCTTTGGTCATTATTCTCGAAGGTTTATCGGTTAATTCAGCGAAAATTGCCAAGTTTGGTTCTTTAGTACCGTATTCTTTTTTGTATTGAGACTCAAATTCTGAAACGTACTTTTTGAAAGCATCAACATCTTTAGATGCAACGGTTATAGTAGCAAAACCTTCACGTGGGATAGCATTGTGCTTATTACCGGAATTAAAATCAGATAATCTGATATCGAATTTACTGTTGAGGTTCCACAACAATCTGTTCAGGAATTTAGCAGCATTACCGCGTCCTGTATGGATTTCGATTCCTGAGTGTCCGCCACGTAGTCCTTTTACAACCAATTTGAAAGCTGAATGGTCAGCAGGAACAGTATCTGCATGATATTTATATATAGCTCTTGTATTCATGCCTCCGGCACAGCCAATAGTGAAAGTGCCGTCTTCTTCAGAATCAAGGTTAATCAAAATCTGTGAGCGTAATAAATCTTTACCCAATTGCATAGCACCGGTAAGACCTGTTTCTTCATCGAGAGTACACAACACTTCCAAATCGGGATGTGGCACGTCTTTTGAAGCAAGAACAGCCATACCCATAGCTACGCCAACACCATTATCGGCTCCAAGGGTCGTACCTTTTGCTCTTACCCAGTCACCATCAATATATGCTTGTATAGGGTCGTTGTCAAAGTCAAACTCAACATCTGAATTTTTTTCGCATACCATATCAATATGTCCCTGAATACATACAGGTTTACGATTCTCCATGCCCGGAGTAGCAGGTTTACGAATTACAAAATTACCGATTTTATCTTCTTTCACTTCGAAGCCCATATCTTTAGCCCAGCCTTTGATATAAGCTGCAATTTTTTCTTCTTTCTTTGATGGTCTTGGCACTTTTGTGATTTCTTCAAAATAATGCCAGACGATTTCGGGTTTTATCCCTGCGAGTGCATTAGCCATAATTAGTATTCCTTATTAAATTCTTTAAAATTAATGAAACCGTTTCTATGCAAATAAGATAGGAAAAGGGTTATCCTTTTTTGAGCAGGTTGAATCTTTTCACCCTGGGAAATTTCTAATGTATTTATGATTTGTGCAACGTTTTGCTTACCGTCAATTTCCAACCATGCAGCTGTTCCCAGTTCATCGAGATTTGCTCGTATATATGGATTTTTTAGTCTTGGTTGTAATAACTTTCCAAGTATTTTGTCGGAAAATCTTGGTACCAAAACGTCAATCAGACCATCTTCCTTTTTAGAATGTTCATACAATCTGTAAGGAGTCAGTTCCAAGTAATTCATTTCCTTGTCTGATTTTTTTCGGAATAAATTCATAGAAAAATAGTTTTTTTTAATTTAGTTAAATTAAGAAGTGCAATTTACGAAAAAATACATTAACTTTTAAATATTATTCTATTTATTTTAATATTCAAGGGTGGAATAGAGGAATAAATCAATTATTTGAAAATCTAATTGAGGTTCAGAAAGAATATAAACACAAAAGCAGGAATCATATAGACTCCTGCTTTATAGCATAAATTCGTATTGTATATTAATTAATATCTTGAGCAACAAACGGCATCAAAGCCAGATGTCTTGCATACTTCACAGCACGAGCAACAAGTCTCTGCTGATAAGCTGTAACACCTGTAATTCTTCTAGGCAATATTTTGCCTTGATCGTTTGTAAATCGTGATAAATACTTAGCATCAAGATAATCAACGACTCTTTGGTCTTTTAGCGGATTGTGTTTCTTCTTACCGGTTTTCTTATTAGGTTTGAATGTATTACCGGTTTGCATAGGATGAATAGCGTTCATTATTTATTCTCCTTTTTTCTTGAATCCATCATTTCTTGAGCTTTAGCAAATCTCTTGTTAAATCTATCCACGCGGCCGGCAGTATCAACGAGTACCTGCTTACCTGTGAAGAAAGGATGTGACTTTGAGTCAATTTCTAACACCATCTTCTCGTTCTTATAGCATGAACGAGTTTTGAAAGTCGAACCGTCGGTCATAACAACGTCAACTGTTTGGTAAAATGGGTGAATGCCTTTTTTCATTTTTAATTATTACCTATTAATATCAATTTTATCTACTTGATTTATATCGTCAATTTTAATAAATTGTTCTACAAAGCGAATCGAACCGTCATTACCTTTAAATCCTTTAATGACTTTGACAACCGATTTCTCTTCAGTTTTCTTCTTCTTAAGCTTGTCGCCAAAACTTTGTGCTTTTGCCATGATGCACCAACTACATTAATTAATACAATTTTACGAACTTCAAAAATAATATATTTTTATTTAAATTCCAAATAAAATTAAAATCTTACAGGCTCAATTTTATCCACACCGTCTTCCGGACATTTTGAATGAATCTTATAAGAAGCCGAAAGAGTAGTAACAGGTACGGCAAGCAATCGCTCTTTAGCAATTAAACAACCGCATACTCTGCATATACCGTAGGTCTTATTGCGAATCCTGTCCATAGCATCTTCAAGTTTCTTTATATGTTCACTGATACGTTGTATCTGTGCATAAGTTTTTTCTTTTTCCTGTGCTTCTGAACCTTGCTCAGCCATGTGCATGGAATAAATCATGCTCTCTTCGCCTGAATCAAATGCCGTAAGGTCTTCCAATCTTTCTTTCAACATTCTAAGCTCATCAAGGGCTTCTGATTTAGCTTCATTAATTACCTCTGCAAACATCTCCAAGTCATCATCGGAGTATCTTATATCACTGTCAGATATCTGGCTTACGGATTCATTCAGGGGAGTATCAATTAATTCAGCTTCGGGATTGATTATATTTTGTTCCGATTCCGGAGCTTCATCTTTTTGTAGCTTGACTTCATTGTCAATATTATTTACAGACTTCTTTGCAGGAGCTTTTTTCTTTGATTTCACAGCATCCTTGTTAGAAACAGTATTAGTCACGGCTTTTGATTTAGCCGATTTGGAATCATTGTCTTTGGCTTCGGTTTTTGACTTAACATTTTTCGTGCTTGTCTTAACCTTAGAACCTTTATCGGTTGCAGTTTTATTAGCCGTTTGTACTTCAACCTGTTCAACAGTAGTATCTTTAACTGTTTTCTTTGCCATACTTAGCTCCATTAATTAATCTTGCATACAATACAAAAACAAAGTATTTGCATTGTAACTAAGTCAAATTTAAAAATAATAAACAAGAGTAATGCGAGTTTAACTCATTAAACGCAAAATAACGAATTTACTTAATAATATTGTAAAACTATACTGTTTTTTAGAATGAAATTGAAAATCATTCTTCACAGAATATAGTATCATTCCTGTCCGGGCTTGTAGATACTATGCTTACCTTAGCTCCGACAAACTCCTCAATATACTTGATATAGGCAAGAGTTTCTTGAGGTAAATCTTTAAATTTACGAATTCCTCTTAGGCTTTGATTCCAACCTTTGAGTTGTTTATAATCACATTCAATATTATTAAGAGTTGGTAAATCTATAGGGAAATATTTCAATATTTTACCATTTAAAGTATAAGCGGAACATACATTTAACTCGTTAAAATCATCGAGTACATCAAGTTTGGTCAGTGCAATATCTGTAATTCCATTTATCATAACAGAATATTTTAAAGCTACTAAGTCAAGCCAACCGCATCTCCTTGGTCTGCCTGTTGTTGCTCCGAATTCTGCTCCTGATTTACGTAATAATTCACCGGTTTCATTTTGGAGTTCCGTCGGGAATGGTCCGTGTCCTACTCTTGTGCAATATGCCTTAGTAATTCCGATAATTCTTTTGATAGAAGTAGGGGGAATTCCTAATCCAGTACAAGCACCACCGGAAATCGGATTCGAACTCGTAACATAAGGATATGTGCCGTGGTCAACATCAAGCAAAGCACCCTGTGCTCCTTCTGCAAGGATTTTATTTCCTGAATGTACAGCATTATTAATCAATGTAGTAGTATCTGTTATAAATGGGTCAATCAGCTTGTCAAATTTCAAATATGTTTCAACAATCTCTTCAGTATCCAAAGAATCAGACCCATAAACTTTTGTTATTACTTCGTTATTTTCTTTAATGTTCTGTCTTAGCTTCTCTTCAAAATAATCACGATCCAGCAAGTCAACGATACGTATGCCGAGTCTTCTAGCCTTATCAATATAAGCAGGTCCGATTCCACGACCGGTAGTACCAATGGCATTTGAAGTATTTGAAGTTTCACGCAGCTGATCGAGCATCTTGTGATAAGGCATTATCAGATGTGCCTTGTGAGAAATAAATAAACGATCCGATACATCAATGCCATGCTCTTTAAGCATTTCAATTTCATTAGTAAGTGCTACGGGATCAATTACTACACCATTGCCGATGACACATTTAACCTTATCATTCAGGATACCGGATGGAATAAGGTGTAACACATATTTCTTTCCGTCAATGACAATAGTATGTCCTGCATTAGCACCACCTTGGTAGCGAGCAACAATGTCCGTGCCTGCACTCAGAAGGTCAACTATCTTTCCTTTGCCTTCATCGCCCCATTGTGAACCTACAATTACAGTAACCATTTTATTTTTGACTATTATTATTAATAAAGAGTGTAGAACCTATATGTCTCTACATTTTAACATATCAAATGCAATTTAGGAGCTGATTTATCAGCGCTCAATTGTCATTTGAACATGCGGATAATGCAGATTCAAGGTTATCATGTATAATGAACACTTCATCGAGATGTGTCATAACAAGCAGCTTCATAATCTTGTCAGGTACATTAATCAGCATCATTTCGTAACCACCTTTTGTCAGATTAGTATGTGCATGAGCCAACATACCGATGCCGGTGCTGTTCATAATCTGAACATCACCGGTATCTATGATTATACAAGAGGTGCCGGAATTGACAAGCTCATTTAGTGCATTAGTAAAATCAAGAGCATCATTACCTCCCAGAACGGAGCTTTTAAGCTTAATTATAGCCGTACGGTGATTTTGACTTACATATCTTATGTTATATTCCGGATTTTCCATATTGAACTCTTATGCTTTTGAAGCAACTAATTTTTTCCCGTTCTTCGAAGTATCTACGGATGATTTTTCCGAATGTTCGTGTCTCCACAAAACATAATTGCTTGCGATAAATATTGATGAATAAGTACCGAAAACAATACCAAAGAACATAGCGAATGCAAACCCCTGTAAAACCGGTCCGCCGAATAAGAATAACACTAAAAGCACACATATTGTTGTTGCTGTGGTATTGATGGTTCTACTGAGAGTTTCATTAATACTCATATTCACCATTTTAAAGAAATTCATGCCTTTATGCTTTTCCATATTTTCACGGATACGGTCAAATATTATCACTGTATCATTGATAGAATAACCGACTACTGTAAGCATACCTGCAAGAATAGATTGGTTCAATTCAAGATCTACCAAGCCCAAATGATGAACAATAACAACAACAGAAAAAGTTGCAATAACATCGTGCAGGAGTGCAATGACCGCTCCTACACCAAAATTAAACTCAAATCTGAATGCTATATACACAAGAATAGCAATTATTGCCAGAATAACAGCCCATATTGCATCTAAAAACAATTCGGCACCAATTTTTGGTCCAATCTTGTCAACTTTCAATACTACAATGTCTTGACTTGGGAAACCGGTTTCCAGTGCATTTTTGACATTCTCAGGTCCCTTTTCGGTATCCATTATACGAATCAGAAATTGATTTGATTCACCGAATGATTTTATTTCAGTGCCACTGATTCCGGCATCACCAATCTTGCTTCTGACATCTGCAATGGAAACATCTCCGCTGATTTGGATTGCGATTTCGGCACCACCTTTAAAATCAATACCAAGTACAGGTTGCAAAATAAATGTAGCAGCTAAACCTAGTACAATCAGTGCGATAGAAAATATCGCTACTTTTTTTCTAATACCTACAAAGTTTATATCTGTATTGCTAAAATATTGCATTTTTTTATTTTTCCTTAATTAAATTAATTCCAAATTACGCTGATTTAACTGCTTTGGGCTGACCAAAACTAAAATCGGTCGCACCCTTTGCAAGCAATAATTCAAGCACTGCTCTGGTTATAAGAATACCTGTGAATAATGTAGTAAGAATACCTATTAAAAGTGTAGTTGCGAAACCTTGAATTGGTCCGGTACCGAAGACCAGCAATATGAAAGAAGTGATTCCGGTAGTTATGTTACCATCCACAATGGCGCTTAATGCTTTGCTGAAACCTTCATCTATAGCTGAACGTAGCGAACGACCTTTCGCAAGCTCTTCTCTAATACGCTCGAATATAAGTACATTCGCATCAACCGCCATACCCATAGTAAGAACGATACCTGCAATACCTGGTAATGTAAGAGTACCTTTAAGTGCGGTTAAAACTGCAATTATCAAAGAGATGTTAAGAAGTACAGAGAAATCAGCTACTAAACCAGCCTTATTGTAATAGAAGACCATATAAACCATCACAAGAATCAAAGCTGCAATAGATGCAGTAACACCGGCATTGATTGAGTCTTGTCCCAGAGAAGGTCCAACAACTCTTTCCTCAATGATTTGTACCGGAGCTTTCAAAGCACCAGCCTTTAATACCACCTCAAGCAGTCTTGCTTCCTCAGCATTTGACATACCGGTAATCTGTGATCTTCCACCGGTAATTTTTGCTTGAACGACAGGAGCTGAATAAACTCTTTCATCCAGGACTATTGCAATTCTTTTCTTTAGGTTTGCGCCTGTAATTCTTGACCATTTGTCCGCTCCGTCATCATTCATGGTCATATTTACCATAGGAGCGTTATTTGTAGGATCAAAAGATTGTAAAGCATCTGTAATTACTTCACCGGTTAATTCAGGCTCTCTTTTCAAAGAATAAAACTCGAAAACTTCGATATTTGATTGCTTAAATAATCTCTGGTCGGGCTTTGCTTCAACAGTAATTTTATAATCTATTGGCATTAAAGCTTTGATTTCAGGTCTGATTAAAATTTCATAAAACTTGTCAATCGAATCTTTAACAATTCTAAAAGCAAATTCACCTTCAGTGGGTACTTCATTGGTAGTATAATAATACTCCACCCAACGAGCGTTTTCCTGAGGAGGTACAAAATAAGTGGCAAACAAAGTTGTAAAAGGATGTTCTTCAACATGTTTCTTACGAATTTCATCCTCTGACATTCCTTCATAAGGATTAGTTGTGTCCGACTTAGTAGTATCATTGGCAGCAACAGAAGCTGAGTCCGTCATGGTCGTATCCGCAGGTGGATTTCCCGCTTCAGCAATTTCATTTGCTGACTCTGTAACTGTATCTTTAACCAATTCTGTTGATATAGTATCAACACTATGATTTTTTTTGCCTTTATTCTGTTCGAACAAAAACTTATCAATTCTTGCAAAAGCTCTTATAATATCAGCATTATTCTTAACCAAATGGAATTCAAGTCTTGCTGTTGTTTGAAGAAGATTTCTCATTTGCTCCTGATTTTCAACACCGGGCAATTCAAGAATAACCCTGTTCGAACCGACTTTCTGAATATTCGGCTCGGAAACACCGAACTGGTCAATTCTCTGCCTAATGACTTCTTGTGCTTGATCAATAGCATCGTCCACGTTTTTACGAAGTCTTTCTATAATTTTTTCTTCCGAAGCGTCGCGAAAATCACCGATATCAAAATATGATATCAATGACTTGCCTTTAGGTCGCGCAATCTCGTTGAAATTTTTAAGAAAAATATCGAGACCATCTTGGTCTGAGTTGGCAGCATCTTCATGAGTTTTATTAATCACAGCAGTGAACAATTCATCAAGCGACTCACTTTGAGCTGTTTCTTCAATGAGCTTAATGACATCAACTTCAAGGGTTACATACATACCCCCTCTTAGGTCAAGTCCAAGTTTCAGCTGATTTCTTTTGTAATCAGATAAATCCTGCCCATACAAATTTTTAAACTCTTCAATTATTTGTAAAGAATCTGCAGAATTCGCAGCATTTTGTGCTCGCTCACGAAATTCCTTTTCTTTAGATTCAAGCTGTGAAGCCTGATACGTAGGTATCATAACAGCAATTGCCGCAACAACCGGCAGTATAACCAGTATGAGTTTGCCCCAATTATTTTTCAATTAAATACTCCGTTAAAAACATCAATAACTTATTTTCTACAAAACGCATTTTTAGAGAACTACAAAATTATGTTCTTTTTTGTAAATAATCAAAATATTTTAAAAATATGTTGAAAATTATTTAAATTTCTATACCATAATCAGTCAATTTTCTGTAAAGTGTTCTCTCACTTATACCTAATGATTCAGCTGCAAGCCTTCGATTACCGTTATTTTTTTTAAGAGCAAGCATAATCATTTTTTTCTCCATATCATCCAGTCTCAGAGTGTCAATATTCTGGAGCAACTCATCTTGTGTCCTTATTTCATCTGCAGTCTGAATTTGCATATTATCAACAGAATCATTTAATTTATCAAACGAGAACATCAATTCAAATATATTTCTTTTTACTTCACTTATATCACTTTTAATGTCAAGTAAAGTCTTGAATATCAGCAATAGCTCGTTAGAACCTAACTCGTCTTTGAAAACAGATACAAGCGATTTATCGCTGTCCATATTACGAACAGCATGAGCCGGGAGAGCAGGCGGTATATATTTTCTAAGAATTTCAGGTGTCACAAGAGCACCTTTTTCTAAAGTACATATAGTATCAACTAAATTTTTTAGTTCTCTGATATTACCTGTCCAAGGCAAACTTTTTAGGATGTTCATAGCTTCTTTACTGATACCTTCGAAATTTACATTTAACTTATTACAGGTACGCTCAGCAAAGTATTCAGCCAGCTCCGGTATATCTTGTGTGTGTTCACGCAAGGCAGGAAGTTTTATATGTACAGAATTCAATCTAAAGAATAAATCTCTGCGAAATTTACCTTGTTCAATAAAATTTTCGAGTTCTCTGTTAGTGGCAGCAATAATTCTTACATCAACTTGTTTAACAGATGATGAGCCAATCCTTGAAAACTGTCCTGACTCTAACACTCTGAGTAATTTAACTTGTGTACCGATTGGCATCTCACCAATTTCGTCAAGGAAAATTGTACCATTGTGGGCTGTTTCAAAGAAACCGATTCTTTGTTCGATAGCACCCGTAAAGGCACCTTTCTCATGTCCGAACAACTCTGATTCAAGGAGTGTTTCCGGAATTGCCCCACAATTAACACTGACAAGGGGCATCTTCTTTCTTTTACTTAATCCGTGAATTGCATTTGCGAAGACTTCCTTCCCTGTACCGGTTTCACCTGTTATCAATACAGTCAAATCAGTAGGTGCGGTCTGGATTAATTTTGTAACAGCCTCATCAATAAGATTTGATTCGCCGATAATACCAAATCGTTTTTTTATTTCATAAAGAAATTTACGCTCAAACTCGTGACTCTGCATCTGGACTACTCTTCCAATCCCTGTTTCTTCGCCCATTCTTCCCAGCCTCCGGAGTAAATATAAGCTTCTAAGCCGAAGCTGATTAGAATTTCAGCAATTTTATGACTTGAGTCACAAGCACCGCCATCACAATAAACAATAATTTTTTTGTCTTGCGGTAAATCAAGGACTTTGTTCATAACGACTGCTTCATCATCATACGGGAAAATATTTATAGCATTACCGATATGCTGATTATTATAAAAATCCTCAGACCTTGCATCAATTATCATGAACTCATCATTATCAACGAGTTTCAACATCTGCTCATAAGTAACAGTTTCTTCTCCATCAAGTTCAATATCTTTAGAATGCACATCTTTTGAACCGAAGAGAACATCATCACTTAATTGTGCCAATTTCTTTTTCTTATAGATTAGGGATAGCGGTTTCGGCTGAGAAAAATTATATACAATTCCCAATATCAATGCACAAGATAAAATAACCAAGACTTCTTTCAAATTTACTTTCATAATACAAACTTCAAAAACCTTTACTAATCCTTATTTTACTATAAGCTTCATTTATCAATTTTGCCTGTTTCTCAGATTTTTTTCTGATAGATTCGTCAAATTTAGCAACTTTATCCGGATGATACTCTTTCATTTTAGATTTATATGCTTGCTTGATATCTTCGATACTACCTGAATGTGGTACACCAATAATGGAATATGCTTCAATTAAATCTTCGGACAAATGATTTTGATTTACGTAGTCATCCTTGGTCGCTGTATTAGATTTTGAGTCGGAAGAATTATTTAGTTCATCAATAATACTTTTCAGTTCATCTTCTTCATCATTGAACAAAAACTTATGATTTACGGAACTACTCGTATTAAAATTTGCTTTGAATATTTTAGACAACCTGTTCAATATTTGCATTTTAATTCTCAATTATAGATTTTTGGACCATTTCTGCATCCAATTGATTCATCAAAAAAGAATCACTGATATCAATCAGGATTTCCAAACGTTCAAAAATATTATTTGTTTTAATATCATCCGATAAATATTGATTTCATTATCACTTTTATCGTCTCAATTACCATAATTCTCAATTCAATTTCCAAAATTATTCTTATGAATCCATGTCATAAAGATATCATCAATGTTCAATGTTAAATTTATTATTCAATTCTTCAATACTTAAACCACTGCTCCTTGATATTATTTCATCACTCAGTCCAAGCTTCTTGAGCTCTCGAACCATCTGTATTATTGCTTCGTGCTTGCCGATTTCTATGCCTTCTATTCTGCCTAATTCTTTACCTTCGGATATGCCTTCATCTTTTCCGGCTTGGTAGCTTTCTTCGGTTGCGGTGTCTATTACATTCTTCATGTCACGATATACCTTCAAGCTATTCTCATAAGCTAAGTTTTCTTCTCGGGTGAATTTTGATATTTCCGCCAATTCAAAAAATTTACGGAATATCTTTTCTTGTAAGGCTATCGGGCGTTCCGATAAATTGGGTAGGTTCTTTATCGCATATAGCCACTTGTCAAACTTTGTTGAAAGCTCATCTTCATTCTTTCGGAAGTTGGGCATGGCAAGATATAGGAAAGTCAATTTGTCATAGAATACATGCTTCGTCTCCTGTTCTGTTAGTTTAACCTCGAACAATACTTTATCGGGATAATCT
>Ga0265293_10007775_pt1 | contig 16305 bp, 15 predicted proteins | sample Munlanlewell138R_FD_192505 | JGI IMG/M metagenome (GOLD analysis project Ga0265293, IMG submission 192505) | Leachate microbial communities from a municipal landfill in Southern Ontario, Canada - Leachate well 138R | ecosystem: Engineered > Solid waste > Landfill > Unclassified | place: Canada...
AAGGCTGAGAAGATTCTGGGGTTTCGTGCCGAGACGGACCTGGAAACGGCGCTCGACGAAATCATACCCTGGATAGAAGCGGAATTAGGGGCGGGCAGAATTTGACGAATATAGCACCTGCGCTCACTGTTGTTATTCCTGTTTACAATGAAGCAGACAACATCTTGCGTACGCTCACTGAACTCGAGAAAAACCTTTTCGATACTTGTACCGTCCTAATAGTCTACGATTTCCCAGAGGACAATACGCTGCCCGCTCTACAGGGATATGAGAGTGAGATACTGACTTTAAAACCCACCCTGAATACCTATGGCAAGGGCGCAGTCAACGCGATCCGTTTCGGCTTGGACCACGCTCGGACTGAGGCGATTCTCGTGGTTATGGGTGATTTGTCGGATGACTTATCTGTTTTACCGGCAATGCTGAAAGAAGTCGAGGCTGGGGCCGGAGTTGTATGTGGTTCTCGCTACATGAAGGGTGGGAAACAGATCGGTGGGCCCTGGTTCAAGAAGCTGCTTTCCCGAACCGCTGGTGTGTCCCTGAGATACCTCGTGGGATTCCCTACTCATGACGTGACTAACAGTTTTAAGATGTACACGCGCCAGGTCCTCGATTTCATAACTATTGAGAGCCGTGGAGGCTTCGAGATTGGGATGGAGATCGTGATAAAGGCCTGGATCAACGGTTTCAAGGTCGCCGAGGTTCCGGCGACCTGGCGAGATCGGGAGGCAGGTGATTCCAACTTTCGACTATGTGCTTGGTTACCTTGCTATCTTCGATGGTATTTTGTGGCAATTCATTTCAAACTGAGAAGCCTAATGAGTTAAGCTGCCTCCGGGGGGATAAGAGGTCTGCAGATAGACTGGAATATACCGTTCGATTAAGAGCCTACCGGTTTGTATATCAGTCAACTTATACAGCTCATAAGTATGCCCCATCCCTTCAAAACTTTTAATCATTTCCCAGCCTTCCGGCTCGAAACCCTTCCGTCTCAGTTCGGTCCAGATTGATCCTTTCTTCTCTTTATCCACCAACCAATAGCTTGGCCTTGTCCCGATAAGTGCTGTCCATCTGCCCATTCTCCGTACCGCATGAAAAGGATAGGCCTCTAAGGCAACCTGATCATCCAGCACGTAGCCCCAAGCATAAGATTCCCAGTAGTCGGCGAAAACGACCCCGTCTCGGGGCAGTTCCACCAACAGACGGTTTTCTAAGGAAATGTGGTCTTTCTGATAAGCAACACATTCCCAAGTGAAATCCACCCATTTCGGAATTGAGGAGAGCAGCATGGCAAAGCTGATCAGAACGAGAGGCCTGACCAACGAAGGCTGTTGAGAAGCCCGGACCCATGTGATCCAGATCGCAACCAGGTAGAAGGGTAAGCAATACCTGATCGATGCCACATCCACGGTTAGTTTGTCGATCCCAACAAGCAATGCAAGGGTAACGCCGCTACCCAGGATGAGACCAGCGGTAGGTAGGTCCTCGTTTCGAAGGACTGAAAACCCGACAACCCCCAGAAAAACAATGCCGCCCAGAGCCCACCTGTCGAACGATTCAATGGAAAAGAGAATCGGTATGATCTCTCCGAACAGGAGCCGACCCTGCCGGCTGAAGTCTTCAAAACGGCCCAATATAAGTGCGGGCGTATAGTGGACAATTGGCCAGTCATGAGCTCTGAATACAATATGAAACAGGACCGGAAGGTATCCGAAAAAAAGCCCTCCAAGGAAGCAGAGGAGGCTTACTTTCCTTAGGACCAGACCACGTAATGCCCCCAGTAGGGCGGGAACGATGAGAAGTAAAATCTGCGGTCTACAAAAAAAGGTGTAGGCACAAAAATACCCCAGGGCTACCCAGTTCGCAGCACTTGCCGTATGCTCTTTCTGTCGAGCCACGAACCAGAGACCGGCACCGGTCAAAAATATCGTCCAATCCTGACCGCTCGGCTGAAAAATGAGCCCGACAAATGGAGGTGAAGCAACGACCAGACACATGACAGAAGTAGAGACTGGAAGTCCTATCTCACGCTCTGGGAGATATCGAAGGAGCGCCTCAAAAAAAAGCCAGATACCCGCGACTGAAACGAGAACAGCACTGAGTCTGAGCGCAAGAATTTCGTCAAGCCCCAAGGCCAGAAAGCCGGCGACAAGATGGGAGGTAAAGCTAAAGAGATATTTTTGTCCGTAGAGAAAAATAGGGAAATAGTTATGAGCCAGCAGATCCTTACCCATCACTCCGAAGATCGCAGTATCAGAATTAAAACCAAGATAAGGAAAGGCGATACTCCAGCTACTTACAAGCATCAGCGCTAAAGCCACCGGCAGACGTATCAGGATAGCCCTCTTCTCGTGCTCGAGCAGCCTCTTATTCACCTTGCACGTCCTCAGAGATTTTCTTCACTTGCAGGGTCTCGATGGCATCCTTGACGGCTTTAAACAAAATTGGGACTACTAGCTTTCCTTCGCCTGTCCTGCTGAATCTGCTCTCTCGGCAAGCCCATAGAAATTAATCGCCGGCAACCTCCAGAGACTTCTCCTCCCGGCCTCTGGATTGGACTCCCGAAGCGGAGACCGCTATTTCCTGAACCCCACCGCTGCACACTGTTCCCAGCCCTGTTCCCAGACGTAAATCTGTCCTGGCTCCACCGGTTCGGGTCCCAGGTTGCCGGCCAGGCTGGCGAAGGCCACGGTGGAACCGTCTCCGGATAGAGTGGGGTTGAAGCTGTTGCCGTTTCCACCCAGGCTGAGGCAGGTTATGGCTCCGGAGTCGATCTCCAGGAGGAACACGTCGGAGTGGTGGTTGGTGTCGTTGGCCACCAGGTCTTCGGCGTAGGAGGTGAAGGCCAGAAGCTTTCCGTCGGCCGAGAGGCACGGCTCGAAGCTGTCGTCGCTTCCGCTTGTGAGCATCCTTTTTTCACCGCTATTGAAGTCGTACAAAACGATCTGGTAAACTCCTTGCGGATCGGGGGTGACGTAGGCGCAGAAGTCGTTGGAGAGGGAGGGTTCCCAGGCGGGCTCCTCCAGGGTGCGGGTCTGTTCGAGGTCCTGGCACACGATCAGCCGATCGCGATACACCCCGTCCGGCTGCAGATGCCGGTTTTCCCAGGCCAGACGGCGACCGTCGGGGGAGATGGCGATCATGGATGAGGCGATGCCCAGGCGAGACGGGAAGGGGGTTTCAATCTTGTCGGGGGTGCCCACTGCCACTGCTCGCTCCCAGGTTCGGGTGGAGGTGCCGGAGAGCCGATGGGTGATAAACGCGAGCACTTCTCCGGAGGCAGAGAGATTGGGGGCGTAAGAGCTACCATGGCCGCCGGTGCGCCAGGGCGAAGCTATTCGGGTCTGCTTTTGTAGGTCCGATGTCTCGGCCAGATAGACATCCGAGAGGTAGTCGGGCCCAGGGGCGGCCTCGAAAAAGAGTTTGTCGCCGGCGCCGCTCAGCCGGGGTGAGTGAAAAGACATGACCGGGCCGGAGAGTTTAGACACGGAGTTCGACTTTCGATCGATGAGGGCGATGGAAGTGCGGGCCTCGGGGTTTCGCCCAAAAGTACCCGCTGCTTGGGGGTCGTATTCAAAGGCCAGCCAACTCCCGTCGTGGGAGAGGGTGGGCCTCACTTCCATCCAGGGGGTTTCGAGAGGATCCGCCGCCTCTCGGGGCTGTAGGGCCACCCAGCCACAGAGGACAAGCCAGATCGCCATCAGTCCTAAGAGCCACCTCAAGGCTTCGCCCTCCGTCGCAAAACAAACGCATCACCCTCGACCGGTTCAACTTTTTCCCAAAGCGGGGAGCGCTCTACCTCGGCCCGGATCATGCTGCTGTCTCCCGGTAAGAGGGGAAAATCGGAGCGCATTTCGCTGTCTATCGGTAGCACGATGCAGTCTAGAGACACCGCTTCCAGGCCCCGCCTAACGGCTCCCCGGCTGACCGGGCGATACTCGTTGCTGCTCTGTTGGACCAGCGAGCCGGAGGTGTTGCCCCAGGCCACCCGCACAAAAGGGTTGGGGAAGAGAAATAGTCTCTCCCGTTGGGAAAAGTGACCCCCGAGGGCGTTGTCGGCTACCACCACGTCGTCGGGGTGGACTTGTTGTTTCACATTTTCCAGGGAAGCGCGCGGGTTGAGCCGGGAGCGATGCTTGACCCCCAGCGGCCCGAAGTACACGCAAGAGAGAAAAGCGACGCTCAAGAGCGTGCCCAACACTTTCTCCGAGACTCCTCGAGTCTGGAGCCGTTTCCAGCCCACCACCGCAGCCCAGATCAAGATGGGGGCCAGGGCTGCTCCGTAGTGATTTTCAATTCGGTGCTGGCTGTAGCGCCAGGAGAGCAGATTGCCCAGCAGCACCGGCAGGATGGGGAGCAGTCGATCGGGGGCCAATAGCGGCAAGAATAGGACCGGCCCGAAGAGATAGAAGAGGTATTCGAAATTGAGAGGCGTGGAGAGACTGGCTACGGTGTTTAGGGGCTGAGAGAGTAAGTGCAGAGCCACCTCGGCTTCGCTGGTCCCGTAGTTGGTGTAGAGCATGGCGTACGGGCTACTCTGGTCGTGGTTGAAGTAGCGAAGCCAGTACTTGGCCACCACGATGCCCAGAGCGCCCAGTGTGAAGGTGCCCAGAAACCAGCGCTTGTCGCGCACCCACAGGGCCGTCACGGCCAGGGCGATCACGGTGAAGCCAGCTGCTTCGGTGCAGGCCAGGGTGGCCAGCAGTGCCAGGGTATAGGGGATGGGTTTGGCTTCTTCCAAATAAAGCACAGCAAAGAGCAGGGCCGGAGCCATGACCGCCACCGGATGGAAGTCGAACCGGTTTAGAAATCCCACCGCGGGGTGAGCCAGATAGACCCCCGCTACTACCAACGACCAGCGGGCCTCCAGGCCGTGGTGGCGGGCCAGGCGGTAGGCGGGATAAGCTCCGGCGGCGATCACCAGGGTCTGCAGGACCAAAAGAGTGGTCACCGAGGGAGAGAGCAGGTAGAGAGGAGCGAACAGGAGGAGGATGGGGTGAAAATGGTCTCCGTGAACGTGGAGTCCCCGGGTGGTCAAGAAGAGGCTGTCGTCTTGGGTGAGAAGGTAGAGCGCCTGGTCGAAAATCCCCAGATCGAAGATGCTGGTCTGCATGCGCCAATGGCGCTCCAGGGCCAGCCAACTGAAAGCCGCCGTGTAAAGGCCCATGAGAAGAGCCAGTAGTTTGTAAGCGCGCTTCTCCGACACTTTATCTCCCCGCCACCTTTTCCCACAGGTCCTGGTACTGGGCAGAGATGGCTTCGATCCGGAAGTGATCGGCTCGTGCTCGCCCCGCCGCCGCGAGCCTGTGGGCAAGCTCCCGCTCCGCCAGCACCCGATCCAGGGCCCGGGCCAGGGCGGCTGGATCCTGGGGGGGGACCACCAGTCCGTTGACTTCGTGTTGCACGATCTCCGGAGGCCCGTAGTCGCAACCGGTCACGACCACGGGCAGACCCGCTGCCATGGACTCCACCACCACGCAGCCGAAGCCCTCCCAGCGAGAAGGGAGAGCAAAGACCCGAGCCCGGGCAAAATAGGAGCCCGGGTCGTTGCAGAAGCCGGGCATCTCCACCCTGTCCGCGAGCCCCAGTTGTTGGGCCTGCCGCGTGAGTTCTTCGCGTCGGCTGCCCTCTCCCAGGATGACCAACCGGGCCCTTTGGTGCTCCATTAGAGCCAGAGCCTCCAGCAAAAGATCGAAGCCTTTCTGATACTCCAGGCGTCCCACGGCCAGAATGCAGGGCGGCCCGGAAGGGTCTTCCCGGCCGGGTTCGGTCTGCTCCGGCAGATCCACCGGGTTGTAGATCACCTCGATCTTGGACGGTGCCACTCGGAAGTGCTGGACGAGTCCGTCGGCCAGCCCCTGCGAGATGGCCAGAACTTTGTCCGCCCGCCGGTAGAGGAGGCCGGTCAGCGCTTTGCGGGCCCGGGCAGCCCAGGGGTGGGGGAGGTCATCCTGGATCATCCGCCAGGTGTTGTTACCCTCCCGCAGGATCCACCCGCAACCGCGCCCCCCCAGGGCCACCGCCAGCCCGGCCGACAGGTTCATGCTGGCGGTCAGGCTCATGACCACGTGGGGGCGAAAGTCTCTCAGGTACTTCAGATGAACCCAGGGAGCCAAAAGAGCCAGAGCGGCCAGCGGGGTGCCATTTCTGGAGGGGATCCGCGGGGGGGTCAGGAGTTCCCGTTCATCCACCCTGGATACGAAGGGGCCGTCTTTCCACAGCAGGCCCAGGCGAGGCTCGAACCGAGTCCGGTCGATCCCTTCGAGGATCCTGGTGATGGTGCGCTCAGCTCCGCCCCCGGCCAGATCGGCCAGCAGTATGAGCACCCGGATGCGCTCCTTCACCGCTCGTCTCGCAACTGCCAGTGTTCACCAAAATGGCTATACAAAAGATTGTTATTGCGACCGTCGCTGTTTTCTCCGTGGACCAGAGTGGGGGTGCCCCAGGAAGACCAGGATCCCATTCTGGTAAAGGCGATGTCCGAAGGAAAGACCCAGCGTTCGACCCCCAGTTTGGCCAGACATCCGCTGACCAGAATGTCGTCCACGAAGAAGGCCTCGGGAGGCAGGGATGGGTCCTGCAACTCGGCGGGGGGCAGGCTTCCCGCCCGCACCAAAAAGCCGGAAGCTCCCTGCATGATCTCCACCGGAGTCGGGCGTTCGCAACGGGAGGCTTGAATGTATCGGCGGTTTGCGTGGCGCTCCTGAAAAGGCACCTTCCAGCCCCGCATGCAGACCGCCGCGGACGGCAGTTCGGCGCTGGCCTGGCCCAGGGTGGAGAGGAGTGTTCGGGGGTAGATGGTGTCGTCGTCCACCACCAGGATTCGGGCCCGGGGTTGCTCTTGAAGGTCGAGCAAGGTGGGCATGAGCTTGGTCAAGGGGCCCCAATCCCGGCTGCAGGGTACCACCGAAACGCAGTCGAGCCCCCTCAGAAACTCCGGAACGTCATATCCCCGGGACTCCCGCCGGGAGACCTCGGGTAGGTTGATACGGATGCCGTCGGCTCGCACCTCTTGATCGAGCAAAGACTTGAGGGTGGGGCCCAGGCGGGAGATGCGGCTGGGTAGAGTGGTGAGGGAAACCCACAACGGCTCCGCTCCCGCACATCTGGGGAGATCCTGGTAGTGGCGTGCCAGGGACTGGAGATCGGAAAACTGGAGTTTGAGATACCGAAAAATCTCCTGTAGGACGGCTATCGGCTTCACTTTCCGAGGGCGGGAAGACATCGGCCAAGGTTATACCGAGGGCACCTTTCCCCTGCCCCACGCTTGGAGGCAATGTCAGATCCGACGCGAAGGCAGCGCGACCGAAAACGGACCAGGAGGACATCATGGGCGTCGAATTTTCACTGGTGGTACCCACCTACAAAGAGCGAGACAACATCGACAAGTTGGTGAGCGATACCCACAAAGCTCTGGCTCCCTCCGGCATTTCATACGAGCTGATCATCGTGGACGACAACTCTCCCGACGGAACCGCCGAAAGGGCTCGAGAGTTGGCCAAGGATTTTCCGGTGGTGGTGCACCAGCGAGCCGGCAAGTTGGGTCTGGCCACGGCGGTGATGGAAGGCTGGGAGAAAGCTCGAGGCTCCATCCTGGGAGTCATGGACGCCGATGGTAGCCACGATGAGCGCATCCTGCCTTATATGGTTCAGTTCGTAAAGAGCGAGCGCGTCCAACTCGCTGTCGGTAGCCGCTATATCCCCGGCGGCGGGATCGGCAACTGGCCCTTGAAGAGGGAAATCATCTCCCGAGTGGCGGTGATGATGGCCAGACCCATCTGCCCGGTGGCCGACCTGACCAGTGGATTTTTTGTCTGCCATCGAAACGTGGTGGAAGGGGTGTATCTGAACCCCATCGGTTTCAAGATCGGTCTGGAGGTGATGATGCGGGGTCGCTACCAGACCTTCACCGAAGTTCCTTACACCTTTCACGACCGGGATAAAGGCCAGAGTAAGCTGGGCTCCAAAGAGGTTTTTGCCTATCTCAAACAGTTGGGTCAACTGCTCGGCTACTGGATCGCCAATCGCCCCAAACGCAGGCGCGTGACCATGAAGGAACTGGAGCAAGAGCAGGTGATCGCCCTTTCGCCTGACCAGGAGCCTGCCCGGATCTAGAAGCTTGGCCGACAGCAAGGTCGTCAAAGAAGAGCTCCGGAGTTCACTGGAGTTTGTGATGGGGGTTCTGGTCTTTGGGGCCGCCATCTTCTCGGTTCTTTTCAACCTGATCTACCTAGCCGTGGACAACGATCTGAGGATGAAAGAGGCCTATCTGGTCATCGCCAATCCCGGCGAATTTTCCAACCAGGAGCTGGACCAGGCGGTGCAGCTTTTGGACAGTTCGTTACTCGAAGATGTGCGCCAAGGTGGGCGTCCGGTGCTTTGCGACGAGGACGAAGCGCTGATCGATCTTTACCAAAACCTGGAGGGGGAGCGAAAGGCCGAAGTGGGGCAACTTTTGGCTCGCAAGACCGGGGTGGATGGCGGGTGGAAGGCATTTTTTATCCAGCGTCTCCCTACTTCCCGCACCCCGTTTCGGATGCCGTTTTTGGAGCTGAATCTCATGTATTACGGCTGGGTGATCGAGATCGCGACGATCATCTTTTTGTCCCAGAGCCTGCGCAAACCTCATGTCCAAGCCATGCTTTTTCGCCAGGTTTTGAAGCCGTATTTTTTCCTGCCGGTGACGAGTCTGCTGCTTTACGTGCCGGCCTGGCATTGGGCCACACTGATGTATCCTCGATCCGCCGGTTGGTTGGCTTCGCTGTTGGCTTGCCTGGGTTGCGTGCTGATGGCCTTGTTGATGTACAAGGTGGCCCGATTGAGGCTCACCGAATCGAAGATGAACGAACTCGGGTTTCATCTACTGATCTCTTCGATCTTCGTGCAGCTCCTTACGGCCATGGGTGATCCCGATGTGGTCTACCAGGTCTTTTCTGCCCCTCGCATGGAAAATTTACGCTACATCAGCTGGTTTATCATACTCTGTTATCCAGGGCTCTTGATGGAGAAATGGTACACCGGGCGACGAGGGGAGCCCTAAGGCTCCTTGCTGTCCATCTGGCCCAGGATGACCTTGTGAATCTTTTTTTCGATGAGCTTCCACTTGAGCTGATCGTAGTCGTCGTCGTAGCTTCCGGACATGAAGCCGAGTGGGATCTCAAAACCCCCGGCGTTTCGGCGGCCTCCCCCGTAGTGGTTGCCCCCCTCGTTGACCCCGAGGGCTTCCTTGAGAAACTGATCGGGGCTAAGGGTGAGCTTGGAACTGCGCAGGCTGCCCACGATCGACTCGCTTCCGTCGTCGTTCATGACGACCCCATAGACCACCACGGTGTGCACGTCTTCTTCGGTCAACAGAAAGTCGGCCACCTGGGGGATGATGTCCCGGTCCTTGCGGCGCAGAAACCCGATCCCGGCCAGGGTGAGGTGGTTGACCTGTTTTCGAGTGCTCAAGGCTTTCTCGATGCCTTCCATCACTTGAGCGCTGCGTTTGACGCTCAAGATTTCGTTGAGTAAAGAAGCGCTAAAGTAGCGACTGAGATAGGCGGCGGCGGTGAAGTCTTCCTCTCGGGCGTTGACCAGATTGCCGGTGTCGGTGCGCAGGCCGTGCATGAGCGCGGTGGCCAGTTTGGCGTGGGGGCGGTGGCCGCTCTGGAGCGGCATCAGCCCCTCCATGAAGTACTGGGTATAGAGGGTAGCCGTGGCTCCCACCGGACGGATATCGGAAAACTCCACCGGGGGGGCGGCTTGGGGTGAGTGGTGATCGATGATGGCCAGCGGCTTGACCCCGGCATGTTCGAGTTTGGGCCAGATGGCCGTATTGATGGCCTGATTGTCCACGAAGATCGCGCCGTCATACTCGTCGGCCTTGAAGTCCTTGCTCCAGCGCAGGACCTCGATCTCCAGCACTCGCAAGAGGGCCAGATTTTCCGGGTGACTCACTTCACAGAGATAGAGCAGGTCGGTGCGGATGGCGTACTTTTGGGAGAGCAGGGCGTGGGCCAAAGCCGAGGAGATGGCGTCCGGATCGGGGTAGTCCTGCATGACGATGACGTGCCGCTCGTCTCGGTGGGCTTCCAGAAACTTGCGTAACTCATCGGTGGGTCCAGGTACTTTGGAATCGGGCCGATCATACTCCATGCTGTTGCGGGGCTTTAGCGGTGGCCGGGGGAAATCCTGGGACGGGCATAGTGCTCGTACTGCTCGATGTGAAAGGCCGCTGGCATGGCGATCTTTTTCACGGTTTCCCGCTCACCCATGCGAGTGATCCAGGCTCTGAGCTTGCTGAAGGAAGCCGGTATCTCGAAGTCTCGGTAGTGAGCCAGTACGGGCAGGCGCTCAAACCAGGGGTAGGCCTCGAGGTCTACCAGAGAGAGTTCCGGACCGTGAATCCATCCGCTTTCCTGAAAGCCTTCGCTTTCGAGCTTTTGCAGCGCCTCGGTGAGTTTCTCCCGGGGCTCTTGCTGATCGTCTGACTCCTGGGCTTTGAGGAGTGTGTAAAAGGGAGGGACCAGGTTGCTCGAGAGCCACTCGATCCAGAGGCGGGAGCGGGCTCTGTCTCCGGGCTGCCGGGGCAGCAGGGCGGGTTGGGGAAAAGCGTCTTCCAGGTATTCGCAGATGATGGCCGATTCCCAGATTCGGTGGCCCTCGTGCTCCAACAGCGGGACTTTGCCGGAGGGCAGGACGTCGTGGTACCAATCCGGTTTGTTTCGGAGATCGATGGCCACGTATTCGTGTTCCAGGCCTTTTTCGGCCAGGGTCAGTCGGGCACGATGGACGAAAGGGCAGGCGTCGGATCCGTAGAGTTTCATGATGGAGACCTCCTAGTTCTGGTAGATCCGCCCTTCCACGGGCAGCACCGGCCTACCCTCTACATCCAGTCGAAAATCCAGGGTTCGGATTTTCAGGTCGGGCCCGGGGCTGTAGACGTCGAAGTGAAGATGTGGTCCGGTGGTGTAGCCGGTATTGCCGGAGCGGCCCAGCAACTGGCCGGATTGCACCCAGTCTCCCGGGTCGACCACCACGCTGTTTTGTTGAAGGTGCACGTAGCGGCTGAGGGTACCGTCGGGGTGAGCCAGCACCACGGTGTTGGCCTTCTCTTTCAAACTGATATCCCAGCGCCCCTCGGAGTATCGCTCCTCCACATTGACCACCAGACCGTCCCGGGCGGCGGTCACCGGAGTGCCCACCGGCAGGTTGAAGTCCAGGGCGTAGGCTTCTGTTCCGTGGTGAGAGAGGGTGCCGTGGAACCCCTGGGAGAGCTTGTAGGCCTTGCCCCGGTTAAAAGGTAGGGCGTAGGTACCCTCGGTACTGGTCCTGGTCCAATCGCCGTAGTGAAAAAAGCTCTTGTAGTTCCACTTCCAGGGAGATCGATGGTCTTTGCGGAGTACCACCGGTCCGCGAGAGAAACCCCGGGCCGGCACCACAAAGGTCAACTGAGATCCTTCCAGCCTGCAGTTGTCTAAATTGGTGAATTCAAATCGGAAAGTCACCGGCACCGGATGGCGATTTCGCAAGATGAGGGAATGACGGCCGTCTTTTTTGTCGGTGTCCACTTGAACGGGGTCCGGCAAGACTTCGGCCCAGGCCCCACCCCAGAGCAGTAGTAGCAAGAATATGGAAAAGGTCAGGTGTCGCATCTCGGTTATGCCGAAAGCGCTAAGTTCTCCCAGGTCACGCCTCGAGCCTGCCCCACCAATCTCTCAAAGAGCGACTCGAAGCGCGGGTCGCTGTGGCGCAGGTCTTCCGGATGAAACTGCACTCCCAGGTGCCGGCCGCAGTGACTGTCCATGGCTTCCACCACTCCGTCTTCCGACCAGGCCGTGGCCTTGAACTCGGGGGCCAACCTCTCTACCGCCTGGTGGTGGCGTGAATTGACCGGAGTGGGACCACTACACTTTAGCAAAGCGGCGAGCAAGGATTCAGGGTGCAGGGCGATGGTGTGATTAGGGAGAGATTTGAGGCGGGAGTCCTGCCGGGTGGCCTCGGGGAAGTGGTGCTCGGGGTCGCTCACGTGTTGGACGAGGGTGCCTCCGGCGGCCACGTTCATGACCTGCATCCCCCGGCAGATCCCCAGGATGGGTACCCCTCGGCCCAAGGCCCAGCGAGTCCAGCCGATCTGAAATCGGTCCAACTCCAGATCCACCTCCCGCACCTCCGGGTGGGGCGTCTGTCCGTAGAGGGCGGGGTCCACGTCGGCCCCGCCCGGGAGCACCAGGCCCTGGACCTCTTCAAAGCCTCCGTCGAGCAAGAGCAGCACAGGCTCTCCACCGGCCCGGGCCACGGCCGCTCCGATCTCGGTGGCCCCCCGATAGTCTCCGCTGTTTCCCCATAGAGGGTCCCGTGAAAAATAGTCTCGGGGGATGGGTATGCCGATCTTGGGTCTGGCCAGGTGATCCATGGTTCTCTTTTCTCAGGGAAAGTTTCACCCGATCGGTTCGTGGCGGCGGGAAGCCTTCGCTCCGTCTTGAAAGAAAATTTTTCAACAATCGACCCAAAGAAAAAGCCGCGGTCCGAAGACCACGGCTTTGTAGAGGCGGCTACTCTTTACAGATAGGCACCCACGTAGTGAGGCATCATGGCGCGCCAGGTGGGCCAGTCGTGGGGCATGTCGTAGCCCCAAAGGTCCAGTTTGTGGGGGATCCCTTTGGAGGACAGGGTTGCGCTCAGCCAGCGAGAGGCATCGGGCTTTTCGTAGTCGCCCTGACCGCTCAGGATGTAGATGTGGCGCTTGTTCTGCAGCATAGGGAGGTAGTGATCGTCCCACAGGTGAGGCAGATACTCGGCCGGGTTGTTGAAATAGATGTTTTCGTCGTGGTAGCCGTAGCTCTCGTAGTAGTCGCGAATGTCGTAGCCACCGCTCATGGCGATGGTTCCGGCGAAGAGGTCGGGGCGGCGGAACAGTTGATTGGCGGCGTGGAACGCACCCAAACTGGCTCCCACGGTGATGATGCCGTGATTGCCCTGGCATTTGTGCCAGATGTAAGGGACCACTTCTTCGGCCACGTAGCGGTTGAAGCCGTTCTGCAGCATGCCCTTGATCTTGGGGTGGCAGTTCTTGTTCAGCCATGCTTCGCGGTTGATTCCGCCGATGGAGAAAACCCGGATTTTCCCGGCTTTAATGAAAGGCTCTAGAAAGTCGATCATCAAGAAGCGTTCGTGCTCGAGATAGTCGGCGGCGGCGGTGGGGAAGAACAGCAGCGGCCGACCGTAGTCGCCGTAACTTGCGATGCTCATTTCCATGTTCAGGTTGGGGCTCAACCAGTGGTCTTGTGCTTTGTACATTTTTACTCCTGTGAATCTGCCAGAGGCGTAACCACGCGCCTCATAAAGAAAATCGTGATGCCATGGTTACCCGGTGTCGCAGAAACTAAACCCTCAGTGGCCAGAAAGGAGCAAAATTTATGCTCAAGAACCCGTTTTCGGTGGACACCAGAGTTTGGCAGAGATATCGCCCCGACCGGCCGGTCGTCACTGTGACCGAGCTTTATAGCTCCATGGACGAGTTGGCTCATCGCCTGCATCGGGGCAAACCCCGCCAGGACGAGTTGAAAGAGCAGTCAGCGGCGGCTCCCCGCACATTGCACGAGATCGTGCAAGAGTCCACCCGAGCCCACAGCCCGCTGGCTCTGGGCGACCAGGCCCTGCAGGTGCTGGAGTTGGGCATGATCACGGGCCTGGTGGACGCCTTACTGATGGAGGACGGCCCACCCTGGGAAGAGGATGCCCCCGCCTTCATCCAGGGCCCTTTAGAGTACTCCTGGCGGACCTTGTGGAGCAATCTCAACGACGCCCGCAGAGTGGCCCACGACAGTTGGAAACAAATGGAGCGAGACGACCTGCACCTGCTCTGGGAGTACGGCCGCCACCAGAACCTGGGCACGCTGGAGCAGGCGGTGGAGTACCGGGGCAAGGACGATGAGCAGTTTCAGGTCTTTCTGTTGGCCACCTACAAGGCGGGATACGCCATAGGCATCGCCCAGGGCATCTGGCAGTTTTGCTACCCCGGCTGAAACGGCCTGGAAACATGTCAAGGGGAGATGGATTGCAGCGGTTAAAGAGGCCATCATGCAAGCTGAAAAGGATCCCCGGTTTTCCGATCTCGACATCTATCTGTGGAACGAAAGCACCCACTACCGCACCTACCAAAAGATGGGGGCGCACTTCTGCACTCAAGACGGGCGGGCGGGGGTTCACTTCCGGGTGTGGGCTCCCAACGCCGAATACGTCTCGCTGGTGGGCGACTTTAATGAATGGAACCGGCAGAGTAACCCCATGACCCGCTGCCACGACACGGGTACCTGGCACACCTTCTATCCGGGGCTGGAGAACGGCACGAACTACAAGTACTACGTGCGTTCGCTCTACAACGACTACGACTCCGAGCGGGCCGACCCATACGCCTTTTATTCCCAGATCCGCCCGGAGACCGCCAGTCGAATCTGGAACGTGGATCACTTCGACTGGCAGGATGAAGCCTGGATGGAGAAACGCCGCAAGCTCGATCTGTACAAGATGCCGCTCAACATCTACGAGGTGCATCTGGGCTCCTGGATGCGCCAGGATGACGACTCCTGGTTGGGATACCGGGAGATCGCCCCGAGGTTGGCCGAGTACACCCGAGAGATGGGCTACACCCACGTGGAGTTACTACCCATCACCGAGCATCCTTACGACGGCTCCTGGGGCTACCAGGCCACCGGATACTACGCGCCGACTTCTAGATTCGGCACTCCCGATGACTTCCAGTTTCTGGTGGAGACTCTGCACCAGCACGATATCGGGGTGATCCTGGACTGGGTTCCCGCCCACTTCCCCATGGATGGACACGCCCTGGCCTACTTCGACGGTACCCACCTGTACGAGCACGAGGACCCCCGCCGAGGGGTGCACCCGGAGTGGGGCACCTTCATCTTCAATTGCGGGCGCAGTGAGGTTCGCAACTTCTTGATTTCGAGCGCCCTGTATTGGCTCGACATTTTTCACATCGACGGTATCCGGGTGGACGCCGTGGCCTCCATGCTCTATCTGGACTACGGTCGCCAGGACGGCGAGTACTTGCCCAATGAGCATGGTGGTCGCGAAAATTTGGAGGCGGTTGCTTTCTTGCAGCAGTTCAATAACGCCGTGCAGGAGTTCTATCCCGATGTTTTTACCTGCGCTGAAGAGTCCACTTCCTGGCCCAAGGTCAGCCGGGGTAGCGACGAGGGCGGACTGGGTTTCACCTTCAAGTGGAACATGGGGTGGATGAACGATACCCTGGAGGTGTTTGAGAAGGATCCCATTCACCGCGCCCATCATCACAACAAACTCACCTTCGGGATGACCTATCAGTACTCGGAAAACTTTATGCTGCCCCTCTCCCACGATGAGGTAGTGCACTTGAAGAAGGCTCTGTTGACCAAAATGCCGGGCCAGGACTGGGAAAGGTTTGCCAATCTGCGCCTACTGCTGGGCTATCAGATCGGCTATCCGGGCAAGAAGTTGAATTTTATGGGGGTCGAGTTCGGCCAGTGGGGAGAGTGGAATTTTGAAGAGTCGCTGGACTGGCATCTGACCGAGCAGGAGCCCCACCGGGGAGTGCAACGCTGGGTTCGGGCCATCAACAGACTGTACCGCAGCGAGCCGGCCCTCTACGAGATGGACAGCTGGCCCCAGGGTTTTGAATGGATGGATTGTGACGACTGGCAGCGCAGCCTGCTCAGCTTTGTTCGTTTTTCCGAAGGGGGCAGCGAAGGCCTGTTGTTCGTCTTGAACCTCACCCCGGTTCCTCGGCCCGAGTACCGGGTGGGAGTGCCCTGGGAGGGAGAATGGACCTTGCTGCTGAGCTCGGACGAGAAGCGCTTCGGCGGCAACAGTCGGGATCTGCCGGAGACCGTGGTGGTGCAGACCGAGCCTGTCGAATGCCACGGTCGGACAAACTCGCTGCAAGTGGATCTACCCCCGTTGGCGGTTCTGATCTTCAAGAGCAAATATTCAAAAAAATCTCAAGGGAATGAATTGGGCTAGTACGAACCTAACGCGCCTATGAAAAAGACCACTCGAAACAATCGAAAGATTTTTGCCCTGGGCGGGCTCGCCCTTATGACCGCAGCAGTGATAGGCTGCAGCTCTGATTCCAATGAGTTTGTGCATTCGGGTGGTACCCCTCCTCCGGCGGTTTTTCGAGTGATAGAGCCGGGACCGATCTCCAATGAGAAGGGTTCGGTGGACACTCTGGAGATGAAAGCCTTCGACGCCGGCGGAAACCTGGTGGCCGGCCCCACCGAGGTCCTGTTTTCGACCACCACCGACTTTCCACCCCTGCCC
>Ga0265293_10007777_pt1 | contig 16303 bp, 15 predicted proteins | sample Munlanlewell138R_FD_192505 | JGI IMG/M metagenome (GOLD analysis project Ga0265293, IMG submission 192505) | Leachate microbial communities from a municipal landfill in Southern Ontario, Canada - Leachate well 138R | ecosystem: Engineered > Solid waste > Landfill > Unclassified | place: Canada...
ATACTGAAAGTACAGTATTTACTAGGGAATTAATTTCATGGCCAGCAGGTATACCAACAAATTTGATACCCCTATAGTCGTTATTTTTATCTAGTACCACAACGCTTGGTACACGGCTTACCTCGTATTTTTCAGCTAGTTCCTTATCTGTATTGAGGTCATACTCCAATAGACTTAATTTTTCTGTAGTAGATACAACTTCCTCTAAATAGGATTTTGTTTCAGGACAAGTCTCACATGGACCCTCCTTGGTGAATAGTGCTAGGGTAACTTCGTCCTTCATCTTTCCAAAGATATCCTTTAACTGACCTTTTACTTCATCGTTTAAAAATGACATTTTACTCCTCCTCAAATTTTCTTATAATTTATTTAAATATTCGTTAGCAGACAAAGCACACTTTGCTCCATCAGCGGCAGAAATAATTATTTGTTTATAGGGCGTATCTGTAGTATCTCCAGCTGCGAATATACCCTTGACACTTGTTTCCCCATATTTGTCGACTTGTATTTCCTCTTTTTCATTTAGTTTTAATAGGTTTTTAAAGGGCTCATTGGTTGGCAAATAACCTATTTCCACAAATACCCCCCTAGTTTCAATCCTATATTCATTTTCCTTTGATTTATCTAGGACTTCTATTGCATTTACACTTCTGTCTCCTAAGACCCTTAGTATTTGGGTATTTAACTTTATTTCTACATTGTCTAGTTGATTTATCCTATCCACTAGGATTTTATCTGCCCTTAGCTGACTCCTATGGACAACTGTTACCTTAGACGCTATCTTGGCTAGATCTATGGCAGCCTCTATGGCGGAGTTTCCACCACCTGCAACCACTATATCCAGTCCAGCGAAAAGGGGACCATCACATATAGCACAATAGGCAACACCATTGCCTGCAAACTGGTCTTCACCTTGGACGGCAAGTTTTTTGGGCTTGCTTCCTGTTGCTATGATGACAGATTTGGCCCTATAGACTGAGTCGTCGTCCAATACTATTTCCTTAGTAATGGAATCCTCAGCCAACCTTAGGGATTTTACTGACGGACCCTCTAGGATTGGCAGGCCCAATTCCTTTACATGATTTTCAAATTGCTTCATTAAGTTTTCACCGCTAATGGATGAGTAACCTAGGTAGTTCTCCACTAGAGATGTATCGATTACTTGACCGCCGACATTTTTTGTTATTATACCTATATTATGGCCCTTCCTCTTAGAGTATAGGGCTGCATTTAGGCCAGCAGGCCCTCCACCTATAATCAATATATCATATATAGTATCCTTATCTAATTTGTTTTTGTCCTTACCTGCAAAACTAATACTTAAATCTAAAGCCATGGTTTTCCTCCTCATTATTGTTTTAATATTTTGCTAATGGTCGATTCAGATAAATTTCCAAACAATTGTCCCAATTCCTTAAGGGATAAGGTAGATTCCCTCCTAAATTGCTTGATAAGTGTATTTCTAGAGGGCCTATTAATTAGTAGCTGATCTACAGACAGGTGCTTGCAGTGGGCTATTTCACTTAACTTTTCCATAGCTTCTTCCATAGACCTGATACATTGGCGGCCTTCAGTCCTGTGGACCAAACAATCGTCCTCCTCATCCAATGACATCAAATCTACTTCATCAAGCAATCCCTCTATAGAAATGATATTGTCAAAATAACAGTAGCTATTGTATACGTTATTCTCTTCGCCTGCCCTCCCATGTATATGGTCCAAGGTTTTCAGGAGCTGGTTTTTATCCCTAATCAATATGCTCTTGTACCTATCCTTGAAAATTGAATCGGGATAATTGACATACATGGCATAACTAATATTGACGCCCTTCATGATTTGGGAAATATCTGAACCGTTGGAGCCAATAATTAAATGGTATTCATTGGAATTTATAAGGCAATAAGCATAAAGCTTAAAGCCGTTTACCTCCTTTGATAGGGCCAAAATAGATAAAAATTTATCCCTATCCTCATCGGTAGAAAATAAATTTCTTTCAGCAGCACCCAGTTGGCTAATATAGTAAACTCCATATTCATTTTTGACTCGTGCAACCCTTGCCAATTTAATTCACATCCTCCAAAAGAAATTATAATCCAATACAAATGAAAAGTCAAGTACCGTCCCTAGATTTTTTTTATATTTTTTTCTAGTAGCTATAATTCATTATAACCATAAAATTTAAGAATTAAAAGAATATTTAAACTTTGGTGACGGTACTTGAATTTTTTTCTCCTATGTAGTATATTCTTAATGTGATTATTTATTCATATATCATATCAAAAAAATAGGAGGGATTATATGAAGTCTTTATATGTAGTGTCAGTAATCACCATTATAGTTTCCTTTATTGTAAATAAGGAGAAAACTATGAAGGGTTTAAAGATTGGGAAGAACAAGTTTATGAATATTCTTCCAAACTATCTAAAGTTATTAATTATCATTTCTTTGGTTTTATTGTTGTCGGAGAACTTTATAGTCACATATTTGGCTCAAGACAACATGATACTAGGACTTTTGTCTAGTATAACTATTGGTTCAATAACCATAATGCCAGGTTTTATTGCATATCCATTGGCAAAAATTTTGATTAATAAGGGAGTCCCATATATGGTAGTATCGGGATTTGTCACCTCGCTGATGTTGGTAGGGCTAGTAACATATCCTGTAGAAAAGGAGTACTTTGGAAGAAAGGCAACCATATTAAGGAACATTGGTGGGATAACAATAGCTGCACTAATAGCCATAATAACAGGTATATTGTACGGGGAGGTGCTGATATAATGGAAAAGGACATGAAAAATAAGGGTATGGAAAAAAAGAAAATGGAAAAGAAAAGAAAGGCAAAAAGAGATTATTTGATTTTTCTAGGATTTTTAGCTATATCTTTAATATCAAAGATTAGTTCATTTGATTTAGGTATTAGAATGTGGGACAATTTCCTTATATTTGCAAAGGACATGGTCTTGATCTTGCCCCCATCTTTTGCACTTATTGGACTATTTGATGCTTGGGCAAAGAGAGAGTCCATAGAGAAACACTTTGGAAAAACAAGTAGTCCCCTTAGATTTGTATGGTCAGTGCTTTTGGCAATGACAACTGTTGGGGGAACCTTTGTAGCATTTCCCTTGGCAAATGCCCTCTATCATAAGGGTGCCAAGTACAGCTCCATAATGACATATGTGACAGCTTCATCACTATTTATGATACCCATGAGCATAATGGAGGCATCTATGCTAGGGATAAAATTTACTGCCATTAGACTTTTGGCTTCTTTACCTTTTATAATAATAATATCCCTTTTATTAGAAAAACATCTAGAGAGCACTAACTACGTACTTCCTTTAATGGAAAAGTAATCTAGTATATAAATTTGCATAAAAGATGATAGATTTCCATGGATAGGGTATCAATCTAGTAAGTATATAAAAGGAGGGACTTATAATGTCTAAGTATTTTGCAGAACCTTTCAAAATAAAAATGGTGGAGCCTATACGTGTTCTAACCAGGAAAGAAAGGGAAGAAAAAATAAGGGCTGCAAGTTATAATTTATTTGGACTGGACTCAGATGACGTTTATATCGACTTACTGACTGATAGCGGAACTGGCGCCATGAGTTCTGAGCAGTGGTCAGGGATAATGAAGGGCGACGAGGCCTACTCTGGTTCCAGAAGCTACAAAAACCTCATTAGTTCTGCCAAGGATATATTTGCCTATGACTATATTCAACCGGTACATCAGGGCAGGGCAGCGGAGAAAGTAGTAATGCCCCTCTTATTGGGACCTGGGAAATATGCTATATCCAATATGCACTTTGACACCACCAGGGCTCATGTGGAGATTGCAGGTGCCAGGGCAATAGACTGCGTAGTGCCAGAGGCCTTAGACACAGTGTCCTATAGTCCATTTAAGGGCAATATGGACATAGAAAGATTGAAGAAGCTAATTGAGGAATACGGAAAAGAAAACATCGGTCTAATTATCATGACTGTAACTAACAATAGTGCTGGTGGTCAGCCCGTATCAATAGAAAACATCAGGGCGACTGCTGAAATAGCCAAGGAAAACGGAATTACCATGTATATTGATGCGGCGAGATTTGCAGAGAATGCCTACTTCATTAAGATGAGGGAGAGGGGATATGAAGATAAGTCCATAAAGGAAATTGCCAGGGAAATGTTTAGCTATGCCGACGTATTTACCATGAGTGCAAAAAAAGATGCCATAATAAACATGGGTGGTCTAATAGGTGTTAAAAATGATGGCGAACTTTTTGAAGCAGTGAAGGCAAATACAATTCCCTTTGAAGGATTTATTTCCTATGGTGGGCTGTCAGGTAGGGACCTAGAGGCCATGGCCATAGGACTGCAAGAGGGCGTAGACTTGAACTTTCTCAAATATAGAATAGGGCAAATGGAATATCTGGCTGACAAACTGGAAAGGGAAGGGATACCATTTCAATCTCCAGTGGGGGGCCACGCAGTATTCTTAGATGCAAAAAAACTACTTCCCCACATACCATACTATGAATTTCCAGGTCATACCTTGGCTGTAGAATTGTATAAGGAAGCAGGCATCAGGTCTGTAGATATTGGATCCTATATGATGGGAAATAATCCTGATACGGGGGAGCAAATAGAATCAGAGTTTGAATTTACTAGACTAGCGGTACCTAGGAGAGTCTATACTCAATCCCATTTAGATGTAATTGTCGAAGCCCTGATAGCCATAAAGAAAAGAGCAGATGAAATAAGCGGCTATCGAATTACCTGGGAACCAAAAATATTGAGGCATTTTACTGCAAAGTTAGAGCCTATTAAGAAATAAACAGAATATAAAAGCGGCATAGTCTGATGTATGGACTATGCCGTCTGTTTTATACAGATCTTATATCGTCTAAATCTAGTTTCAGGAAAATTGTATTGTCAATGGGACTGTCGTTATAGGGTGGTATATTGTAAAAGCCCAAATCCCTATACATTTTAATTGCGGTCTCCAGGAAAGGTAAAGTGTCCAGTAGCATATATTTATACCCCATATCCTTGGCATCTTCGATGATTTTGAGAACCAATTCATGACCAATTTTTCTTCCCCTATACTCAGGTCTAACATAAAGCCTTTTCATCTCACAGTTTTTATGGTCTAACTTTCTCAAGGCTATACATCCCACGGGTTTATTCTCATAAAGTGCTAGGTAGAGTCTTCCATGGGGTGGACCATATTTTTTCTTTAAATCTTTGATTTCATCGTCATAGTTTTGAATATCTAGGTAAATCCTAAACTCAGGGTCATTTTCTGCCAACATTTCTGTATATTCACTAAAAAGACCCACAATTTCGTCAGGATAGTCATATCCCTCCACTATTTTAAAAGACATAATATCACCACCAAATCGATTATATAGACTATATTACCCTAAAAGACATAATTGAACCTTAGTTTTATAATTATTTAGTCAGTCGATATTTGCAATTTCTGAAAATTACTGATAGAATTTTTGTAAGGAAGGAAGTGGAAATAGTGAATACAAACCAGATGGTTTTCTATCCCCAAGATGAGATGAATACGGTTTTACTGCCTGTGACAACAGGATGTAATTACAACAAGTGTTCTTTTTGCTCAATGTATAAGGATGAAATATATAGGGAGGTAGCATATTCAGACATAGAGAACAATCTGAGGAATGGCTACCTATACACGGAAAAGGTGTTTTTAACCGGGGCAGATCCCATGGCAATAGGGTTTAAGAAAATGAGGAAAATATTAGAGATGATAAAAGACTATTATCCTTATTGTGCCAGGGTAGCCTCTTATGGCTCCATAAGAAGTATTACTAGCTATACTGTAGAGGAGCTCTCAATACTGCATGACGAAGGACTTAGGCTCCTTTATATTGGATTTGAAACTGGCAGGGACGATATTTTAAAATTAATGAAAAAAGGTCATACAGTGGCTCAGGCCATTAGACAGGCGAGAAAGTTAAATGAGGCTAAGCTGATGTTCGATACCATTGTCATGTATGGAATTGCAGGCAAAGGGCAATCTGTATCCAATGCCAGAGAAACGGCTAAGATGATAAATGAATTTAAGACAAACAGGGTGATTACCATGAATTTGACAGTATTTAGTGGAACAGACCTGGACAATATGGTAAGAGAAGCTGAATTTATAGCTGCAGATGGAGCAGAAAGGCTAGTAGAAATAAAAACCCTCATTGAAAATCTAAGACCAAATTCTCCAATGATATTTGACACTAGCCATCCCACCAATATTATTAGCATAAGGGGCAGGTTGCCAGAAGATAGAAACAGGCTCTTAGCTTCTATAGAGAGGATAAATAAAGCTGTTTGATTTAGGAGGAGAAGATATGGATCATAAGGATGTCGAATTGTTAGCCAATTGGATAGAGAAATCTAACTACACAGTTATACTGACAGGAGCAGGCATGTCAACGGAAAGCGGTCTGGCAGATTTTCGCTCAAGGGAAGGCCTATGGAGTAAATTGGATCCGATGAAATTGGCAAGTGTAAGGACCCTAATGGAGGACTATGATAGCTTCTATGACTTCTATAAGATGAGACTTGAGGTATTATCCGAGGCAAGACCCCACCAAGGCTATAGGATATTGGCAGACTGGGAGGATAGGGGATTAATAAATAGCATAGTGACCCAAAATGTAGATGACTTTCATCTATTGGCGGGAAATAAAAATGTATATAGGCTTCACGGATCCTTAAATGACTTTAGGTGCAGTCTATGCCATATAGCTGCAGAAAAAGAAGACTATTTGCAAAAAAAGCCCTGCAATAGCTGCGGTGGTAGTTTGAGGCCCGGGGTAGTCTTATTTGGCGAAGGCCTGCCAGAAAAGACACTGTATGCCGCTATGGGGGAAATGGAGAGGGCAGAATTGCTCATAGTAATAGGTACCAGTCTAAGCGTATTTCCCGTAAACCAGTTGCCAGATATTACGAAGGGTAAAAGAATTTACATCAATAAGGAAATAGAAGGACAAGGGAAATTTGACCTAGTATTTGAATCGAGGGCAGGGGAACTATTGCAGGAAGTAGATAAACTAATATAAAAGGAGAGAGTCATGGAAAGGAAAATGCTCTATGCCATATCTAGCATCCAAGAATTAGATGTAAATAAATTGAACAAATTAGAATTGGGTCTTGAAATACAGGATTTTGTCGGGCCAAATATGACAGAGGAAAGGAGGCAGTCATTGACCATAGAGTATATGGAAAAGTTAAAGCACCTTAGGGGCATAAAGGCAATTCATGGGCCCTTTCTAGACTTAAAGCCTGCCAGTCCAGATAAAATGATTAGGGAAATAAGTCACAAAAAGTATTTAGACACCCTAAAGATAGCTAGGCAACTGGATGTCAACTATTTAATATTTCATAGTCAGATAAATCCCTACCTAAATGAACCCAACTTAAAAAAACTAAACAACAACCAGGCCAAAGAATTTTGGCAGGCCATAATGGAAGAAGTGCCAGATTTTAAGGGGACCATTGTAATTGAGAATATATTTGAAGAGGAGCCTGATATGCTAGTAGAATTAATTGAAACAATAGCCATGCCAAACATAAGGATAAATTTGGATATAGGCCATGCTAATCTAGGCAAGGTGCCCTTAGAAACTTGGTTTAAGAGTTTAAGAGAATACATCTCCTACATTCATATCCATTCAAATAATGGAAAATATGATCAGCATAGGAGTCCCAGTGATGAAAGAATAGGGGAACTTTACTCGCTTCTCGACAAATACAATATTAATCCAAGCTTGTCCTTGGAATACAAGATTGAAAATCTAGAAGATGAAACAAAGAGATATAAAGGCAGATGATAAATCTTTGCATGAAAAAAGAGCCTGGTGGAAGCTCTTCTTTCGGGAAGAATTAATGAATAAGTATTATCTATCTTTGGACTCTACCAGAGGCATCTCCACCTAATAGGTTTTTTACCTCTGATATGGATATCATATTAAAATCTCCATGGATTGTGTGTTTTAAGGCAGAAGCAGCAACGCCAAATTCTAGGGCATCCTTAAAGTTCATACCTTCTAACAAGCCATAGATTACACCTGATGCGAAGGAATCCCCACCGCCAACCCTATCTACAATTCTGATATCGTATTTTCGAGAGTGGTAGAATTCATCACCATCAAATGCACATGCAGACCAACCGTTGTCCGATGCGGAATAGGATTCCCTAAGGGAGCTGATGACATATTTAAACCCAAATTTGTCCTTCATTTGCTTAAAGATATCCTTGTAACCAGCTAGCTCCAATTCGCCAGAGGTCACATCTGTATCACCAGGCTTAAAGCCTAAAGTCAAGTGGGCATCCTCTTCGTTTCCTATACATACATCTACATACTGCATCAAATTAGTCATTATTTTTTGTGCCTCTTCAGGTGTCCATAGATTTTTCCTGTAATTTAAATCAACGGAGACCGTAAGGTCCGCTTTTTTTGCTGCTTTTAGAGCTTCTTCAGTCAAGATAGCTGCATTCTTGCTTAGGGCCGGGGTAATTCCTGAGAAGTGAAACCAATGGGCATCCCTAAATATTTCTTCAAAATCAAAATCAGATACTTGGGCCTGGGAAATTGAAGAATCCACCCTATCGTATATAACCTTAGAGGGCCTCATGGATGCCCCAGATTCAAGATAGTAGATACCAATCCTTTTTCCGCCACGTACAATATAATCAGTATTTACCCCATATCTTCTTAGGTGGTTTATGGCTGCCTGTCCAATTTCATTGTCTGGCAGTTTAGACACAAAATGTGTTTCATATCCATAATTTGAAAGGGAAACTGCAACATTAGCCTCCCCACCTCCATAAACGACATCAAAAGAGTCCGATTGAACAAATCTTTCAAATCTAGGAGTAGAAAGTCTAAGCATTATCTCTCCCAAAGTAACAACCTTTTTCATAATCTACCTCCAATACTCTTATTTTCTAGCTTCTTTTATTTTTAAAACGAATTCCCTTGCAGCACTAGTCATATCCTGCCTAGAACCCTTAGTTAGATTGCCGCCAACGCCAACAGCTATACAGCCATTCTTAATCCATTGATCCACATTATCTATACTGACCCCACCTGTAGGCATCAAAATCGCTTGTGGCAGAGGTCCTTTTATGGCTGAAATATAGGATGGTCCAAGGGCACTGCCAGGGAAAATCTTTATTATATCAGCGCCTGCTTCCATGGCTATTATAATCTCCTTTATAGTCATGCATCCAGGCATGTATGGTATTTGGTATCTATTGCACAGTTTAGCAGTCTCTAAGTCAAAACTTGGACTCACGATATATTTGGCACCAGCTAAAATCGCTATTCTAGCGGTCTCACTGTCCAAGACCGTACCGGCCCCCACTAGCAAACTATGGCCAAACTCGGCAATTAGATCCTCAATTACCCTCTGTGCCCCTGGAACAGTAAAGGTAATTTCAATAGAATTTATACCACCCTCCATACAAGCTAAGGAAATCTCCCTTGCCCTCTCGCTGTTTTCGGCCCTAACTACAGCTACAATTCCAACTTCTTCAATTTGCCGAATAATATCACATTTTTTCACTAAAATCCCTCCAATGTGTTTCATAGTATGAAATCATGAACTACATTATGAAACCTCTTGATTTATATTATAATAATATGCAATAATAAATGCAAGGGTTTTAATAAAAATTAACAATGTTTATGTGTTTTATAAAATCCCTAAAATCTGTTATGATATAATCAGTAGAATAAAAGAGGGAGGAAAATAGCATGATTGATATAGTCCAATCAGTTGATAGAACACTATCAATATTAGAAGTGCTGTCGGATTACAAAGAAGGACTTGGCACAACAGAAATAGGAGAGAAGGTTAATCTCCATAAAAGTACTGTTCATAGACTCTTGGCTACCCTGATTTACAAGGGATATGTTGTACAGGATAAGACTACAAATAAGTATAAGATGACCTTAAAGTTATTTGAATTGGGGAATAAGGCAATAGCAGATATAGATATGTTGTCTACTTCTAAGATTTATACTAAGAAATTGATGGAAAGCCTCAATGAAGTAGTCCATCTTGTCATCAGGGATAATACGGATATTGTATATATTGACAAGGTTGAAGCTGACAATACCATTAGAATGGCCTCTAATATAGGAAAGAGGGCACCCCTATACTGTACATCTGTGGGAAAGGCCATGATGGCCTACATGGAAGAGGAATTGGTGGAAGAAATTTGGGACAAAAGTGATATAGTAAAGCTCACGACAAATACAATTGTAGATTTTAATATTTTTAGAAAAGAACTAAAGGAGATAGGGCAGAAAGGATATGCCGAAGACGATGAAGAAAATGAAATAGGGGTTAGATGTGTTGGGGCCCCAGTATTTAATTATCGTGGTGAAATCGAAGGTGCTATTAGTATTTCAGGTCCAACTATAAGATTCACAAAAGATAAGGTAGAAGAATTTGGAGAAGAAGTGAAAAAATATGCAAAAAAGATTTCAAGAGAATTGGGATATAGGGAATAATAATCAATTTCAATAAGGCACTACCCGTTGACATAGGTCATCTAGGGTAGTTTTTCATTTCAAGAAATCTAAATAATATAAAGCTTCAAAATATACTTGCAAATCTAGTTCCTTTAACTTATAATAGAGGCAAAGGTTCACAGAGTGGGTTATGGTTTCATACAATGAAACGAGGTCGTAAGTTGCTAAAAATCAAGAATAGAATTTACTGAAAGGTTGATATGGGTGAAACTAAATAAGAATCTATACAGTGAATACAAGGAATATCCCATAAGAGTTGTCCAATTTGGTCAGGGGAATTTTTTGCGGGCATTTGTTGATTGGATAATAGATAAGATGAATAAAGAGGCTGGATTTAATAGCAGTGTATTAGTCATACAACCTAGAGATAAAGATGAGGTATATAGGCTAAATGAACAGGATGGTCTCTACACAGTAATCCTTAGCGGTATAGAAAATGGGCAGGCAAAAGAGGAAAAGGTAATTATCAATTCTATTGCTAATGGACTAAATACATATAAGGAGTTTGATCTTTACCTAAAGTTTGCTGAAAATCCAGATATTAGGTTTATTGTTTCGAATACTACTGAGGCCGGAATAGTGTACAGGAAGGACGATAGTATCTATGACAGACCACCTGAATCTTTTCCTGGGAAATTAACTACTTTTTTATATCATAGATACAAGACTTTCGGCGGGGATCCCACTAAGGGTTTGCTGGTGCTGCCCTGTGAATTAATAGAAAATAATGGCCAAACATTGAAGGAAATAGTATTAATGCTATCTAAACAATGGGAATTAGGAGAAGGATTTGAAAGCTGGATTGTAAATGACAATATATTTTATAATACCCTGGTTGATAGGATAGTTCCAGGTTATCCCAAGAAGGCAAAAGAAATACAAAAGCAACTTGGTTATGAAGACGAATTTTTAGTTCAAGGGGAAGCCTTTTATCTTTGGGTAATAGAAGGACCAGGAAAAATAAAAGATGAGTTTCCGGCTGAAAAGCTAGGACTAAATATATTGTTCGTAGATGATTTGACCCTGTATAGGGATAGGAAGGTAAGAATATTAAATGGTGCCCATACATCTATGGTTCCAGTTGCCTACTTATATGGATTGAATACGGTTCGGGAAGCAATAGAAGATAAAACTGTTGGAAATTTCATTAAAGATTTAATATATGAAGAAATAATCCCAAGCTTAGATTTAAAAAAAGAGGAATTAATTGAGTTTGCCGATTCGACTATTGAGAGATTTAAAAATCCGTATATAGAGCATAAATTACTAAGCATATCTTTAAATTCAATGAGTAAATACAAGACAAGGGTATTGCCATCTATACTTGAATATAGGAAAAGAAAGGGTAAATTGCCTAGGAGGTTAGTGTTTTCACTTGCTGCTTTAATATTTTTTTATAGAGGGAATAGGGGCGATGAAGGGATTGATTTATCAGATGAACCAAACATATTAGAGTTATATAATAAATTGTGGACTAAATATGAAGAATCGCAAGAGAACCTAGGCGATATTGTTGAAAAGATCTTAGGGCTTGAAAGCTTGTGGGAAATGAATTTAAATGAAGTTGAAGGTTTAGCTGAACAAGTATTATTTTACTTGAAGGATATAGTAGAAAAGGGTTTGAAAAACTCTTTAGAAGGACTGATAGTATGAAAAATGTTTTGAGGATAAATTCAATCGATAATCTTGTGATTGCACTAGAGGATTTGAAAGAGGGACAAATTATATCTGATGGAGACAAGCATATTGAATTATTGGAAGATGTAAAAGCAGGACATAAAATAGCATGCAAGGACATTTACAAAGGGGAGCATTTATTAAGGTATGGTAATTCTATAGGAAGGGCAACAAAAGACATCGAGATGGGCGAGTGGATTCATACGCACAACCTGTCTACAAACTTGTCTGGTAAACTAGAATATAGATATACTCCAAATCACAGAAGATTGGCTAGCAGAAAAGGGCCGACTAGTTTCAAAGGTTATAAGAGAAAAAATGGCAGCGTTGGTATTAGAAATGAGCTGTGGATTATACCTACGGTTGGTTGTGTAAATGGAGTAGCTGAGGAGATAATCAGGGAGTTTAAGTTGAAAAATCAGATAGATTATTCAAATATTGATAATATTCAGGTATATAAACACAACTTTGGCTGTTCTCAATTGGGAGATGACCATAAAAACACAAGAACCTTGCTGGTTGATATGGTTAAACATCCAAATGCAGGTGGGGTATTAGTTCTAGGATTGGGGTGCGAAAATAATACTATTGATGAATTTAAAAAAGCCCTAGGTAAATACGATCCAGAGAGGACCAAATTTTTAATTACCCAAGATGTTGCCGATGAAATTCAGGAGGGTCTTCTATTGTTGGCGGACCTATACGAATCTATGAAAGACGATGTGAGAGAGGAGCTAGCCTTATCAGAGCTAAAGATTGGATTAAAATGTGGAGCTTCAGATGGTTTTTCTGGAATAACTGCTAATCCTCTATTGGGAGAACTTTCCAATTACTTAGTTTCTCATGGAGGGACTACAATCCTGACTGAGGTCCCTGAAATGTTTGGGGCTGAAACTATATTAATGGACAGGGCAGAGTCGTCAGAAGTATTTAATGATATAGTCAAATTAATTAACGATTTTAAAGAGTACTTTTTAAAACATAATCAACCCATCTATGAAAATCCTTCACCAGGAAATAAGGAAGGAGGTATAAGTACATTAGAAGAAAAGTCATTGGGATGTATTCAAAAAGGTGGAAGTGCTAATATAGTAGATGTGTTGAAGTATGGAGAAATCCTCAGTAAAAACGGACTTAATTTATTATACTCACCAGGCAATGATTTGGTAGCATCTACAGCATTAGGTGCTTCAGGTTGCCAAATGGTATTATTCACCACAGGAAGGGGAACTCCATTTGGAAGTTTTGTACCTACTTTAAAAATTGCAACAAATAACCGCATATTCAACTTAAAACCCCATTGGATGGATTTCAATGCAGGAGAGTTGCTGGAAGGTAAGTCTATGGATAAATTAGCAGACGAATTTATAGAATATGTGGTTGAGGTTGCAAATGGTTCATATGTAAACAATGAAAAAAATAGTTTTAGGGAGATAGCAATCTTTAAGACTGGCGTTACACTCTAGTCAAAAAGAGTATTTTTCAAACTCACAGTAATTATCAAATAAGTGGAGGGTATAAAATGAGAATGTTTTTGGATGAAAACTTTTTACTAACAGGTATGACAGCAGAAATACTATATGAAGAATACGCAAGGGATATGCCAATAATTGACTACCATTGTCATTTAAGCCCAAAGGAAATTGCAGAGAATAAAACCTATAAAAACATAACAGAAATTTGGCTAGGAGGAGACCATTACAAATGGCGTGCCATGCGAAGCAATGGGATTGATGAAGAATTAATAACTGGGAATGGGTCAGATTACGATAAGTTCAAGGCTTGGGCAAAAACTGTACCCTATTGTTTGGGGAATCCCTTATATCACTGGTCTCACCTAGAGTTGAAGAGATATTTTGACATGGATGTCATTATAAATGAAGACACAGCTGACGAAATTTGGGAAAAAACCAATGCAATGTTGAGCACTGCCGAGTTCACCACCAGAAAATTATTAGAGAAAATGAATGTGAAGGTAGTATGTACAACTGATGATGCAATTGATTCATTAGAATACCACAAGATGATTAGACAGGATAAAGACTTTGACATTAAAGTTCTTCCCGCATTAAGGCCAGATAAGGGCATAAATATTCAGAATGAAGGGTTTGCAGAATGGATAGATAAATTAGGACAGGTTAGCAATGTCGGTATTTCCAACTATGATGATTTGAAAAAAGCTTTAAAGAAGAGGGTAGATTTCTTTCATCATGAAGGTTGCAGGATATCAGACCATGGCATAGACAGGATATTTTATGCCGAAGCTACTGAGGAAGAGGTAGATCAGATATTTCAGAAGGCTATGGCTGGAGAAGCTATAAGCAATCTTGAATCAGATAAGTATAAGACCAAAATCATGATATATTTAGCCAGCCTATATTCCGATTTAGGGTGGGCTATGCAGCTACACATTGGAGCGTTGAGGAATAACAATTCCAAAATGATGAAGCTTTTAGGGCCGGATACTGGATATGATTCAATAGGAGATTGGGAAATAGCAGAACCACTAGCCAGGCTATTAGATGAAATAAATAGTAGCAATCAGTTGCCCAAAACCATTATATATAGCCTGAATTCAAAAGACAACGATGTCATAGCTACCATGATAGGAAACTTTCAAGATGGAAAGATCCCTGGAAAATTACAATTTGGAACTGCTTGGTGGTTTAATGATCAAAAAGATGGCATAGAGAAACAAATCAAATCTCTTGCTAGCTTGGGGCTCCTGAGAAGGTTTGTAGGCATGGTAACTGATTCCAGAAGCTTTTTATCTTATACTAGACATGAATATTTTAGGAGAGTACTATGCAATGTTGTAGGTAACTGGGCTGATGAAGGGGAATTACCTTATGATATTGAACTCCTGGGCTCTATGATAAGAGAAATAAGCTATGAAAATGCAATAAATTATTTTGATATATAAAGAGAAACCTTTGAAGCAGAAAACATATAGGAGATGGAGATAAAGACATGGATAAAAGTCAAAAAAAGATTTTTGGAGCTTGCTCTTACGGTTTTTTTATAAATGGAATAACTGCCTTGGTAATTGGTGCTATAATGCCAATGATATTGATGGATTTGAATATGGGCTATGATGATGGGGGTATGCTTTTATCTTTTCAGTCTATTGGAAACTTGTTGGCAAGCTTTTTAGGGGGTATTATTTCAGTTTATTTAGGCAGAAAAAATGCAATTGTGGCCTTATCTTCCATGACTGCCATAGGTTTTATTACAATGTCCATCATCAGATCACCAGCCCTACTGATAGTACCTTTCTTTTTAACTGGTATAGGAAGAGGTAGTGTAACCAATATGAGCAATACCTTAGTAAATGAGATCGGTGATGGTAGGCCTGGCCCACTGAATATCTTACACACCTTTTTTGCAGTTGGAGCTTTTATGGCACCCTTTTTCGCATCATGGAGCCTTGGAAAAGGTCTTAGCTGGCAATTTGTCCTTAGGATAGTATCTATGTTTGCCATGTTTATGGTAATAATTTTCTTAGCCACTGATATTGGCAATATTAGAATACAGAACAGAAGTAAAGATAGGGAAAACAAAATTTCATTTGACTTCCTTAAAAACCTTGATTTTTATATATCAAGTGGCATATTGTTCTTTTATGTTGGCGTTGAATATGCTGTAAATGGTTGGATTGTCACATATCTAAGAGATACAGGAATCATGACTACAGTTTTGGCACAAAAAGTATTATCTATCTTGTGGATAGTAATCATATTTGGAAGGCTATTTAGTGCATATATTTCAAGAACGATAAATAAGAAGACAATTCTTTTAATTAGCTCAATAGGTACGATGGTATTTTTTACACTTTTTATAATTTCAACAGATATTTGGGCTATTATTGCCTGTATTTTTGGACTTGGTTTCAGTCTTTCAGGTATCTATCCCACTACCATATCTAACGTGGGAGATGTACTAAAGAAATCTAGTCTGGCAATGGGAACACTCTTAGGCCTTGCAGGCTTAGGTGGTATCTTAATGCCCTATATAACAGGTGCCATAGCTGAGAAGATAGGTATTGCAGGTGGGATGTTAGCAATT
>Ga0265293_10007778_pt1 | contig 16302 bp, 22 predicted proteins | sample Munlanlewell138R_FD_192505 | JGI IMG/M metagenome (GOLD analysis project Ga0265293, IMG submission 192505) | Leachate microbial communities from a municipal landfill in Southern Ontario, Canada - Leachate well 138R | ecosystem: Engineered > Solid waste > Landfill > Unclassified | place: Canada...
TCAATATAGAACTGGCTCTGGCGCAGAACTTGTAAAATATGAACATAAAACCGCAGTCGAAAAAGCCCTTTCCGAAGGCCAGCCCGTCCCGCCCGAAGTCCTCAAAGACTATCCCGACCTTGCGGAGTCTGTGAGGCCTGAAACCGAAACTCCAACTCAAAAGATTCCCAGAATCTACTCTAAGCAAATCCGACAAGAGCAGGCCGATCTTGAGAGTGCCAAGCAAAAACTCCCTGAATATGAGAAAGCATACGTTGAGGGCAAGATTACAAAATCGCAATTAGATTCACGCCGCAATTCAATTCAAGCCCGCGAAGATGCCCTTAACGCGCTTATTGCCGAAGCCGAGGCTCAACCGAAAGAAATTGTATCAAAAAGGAAGCGTAATTTCAAAGAAGCCATGCAGTCGATGGAAGATAGTGCTCCCGGGATCATTAAAAGCAATATTGAGGAATCCGAAAAACCTAAAAACGAAGAAGAAATTAAAGCTGATATTAAAAACCCCCCTGAAGAAGAAATCCTAAGCGACGAAGTTTATGAACCGCATAAGAACGAACTTTTTTTCAGAGCCTATTCCATAAGACTACCGGAACTCGGTCGTCTGTTCAAGGCAATGTACGGCAGAACGGCCAAGGTCAAACACGGAACAAAAGAACTCGGATTGCATAGCGAAGGGACGATAAGCATATTGGGCGAAACCGCTATTGGCGAGAAGATTATCCAAGAAAGAATGGCAGCCCGTCCTACGCCAGAACAAATAGAGGCAATAAAAGCAAAATGGGCGAGCTGGACAGCCGGCACTACTCCCGAAGATTACTACGTTTTGGTTAAAAAGACTAAAGACGGCGACTACATGGTTAAAGTATTCAAGATCAATCCCAACTTTATTGCCAAAGTCTTTGCCCACGAATTGGGTCATGCCGAAGATTATTATGAAAGCATTTACGGACCAACCACTATGGGACGTGGTAATTTGCTTGGCCGGATTATAGGTTTTAACAAAGCATTTAGAAGGCATTTCCTTCCCGAGAAGCCCGGTGCGCCTGGCGAATTGAACGAAAAGGATAGGGCGCGGCTAAGACGTATAGCCGAGAAACGGCTGAAGGGTAAGGAATATGAAGAAATCGTTATCCGGGAGATCAAAACCGAAAGCGAAGTTAAGCCCGAAGACATATTAAGAATCTGGAATGATACCGAAGCCAGCATCAAGGATCCCGAACTACTCAAATTTATTGCCGGTTTAAGTACGGCAGATAAACTATCGATTATCAAAGAAGCACTCAAAGGCAGATTATCCGAATTAATGAAATTCAAGCGTGTAAAAACAGAGCGCATAAAAGAAAAGGTTGTCCGGCCAGCGTCTAAGGAAGATATAATCAAAGAGTATAAGAAACTCATTGAACAGGAAGTGCGGCGCCGACACCTATTCCAACTGGAAACCGTTGAATCTGAACTACGCAAGCTTACCCAGAAATGGTTTCCGTTTAATGAAGGCAACAACGCCGGATATACTGACTATCGATATAGCACAAAAGAATTGTATGGCGATGCGCTTGGAGTAATATTCCTCGATCCCGATCTGGCCAAAAAGATTGCGCCGGAATTCACAAGAGCGTTTTTCAACTATCTCGAAAACAAACCCGGCTTTAAAACCGAATACTCTAAGATTATGGATATGATAGCCAAAGGGGACGAAAGTCTTGTTGGCGACCGCGTGTTGCGATTCGACAAATCAATTAAAGATGCTGATGTTGTTATTGCAGAAGCGCACAAGAAAGAACGGATTAATTTATGGGATTCACTGCGGAAATCATTTTTGAATAAATATATCTATGCCCGGGTACTCGCAAGGGATTATCAGAAATACGTTAAAACCAATCTCAAGGAAGTGAAGTTATTAACCGACAATCTTGAGAAATTAACTCAAAAACAAGCGGCAATCAGGGCAAATACCAAACTTACCGAAAACCAGAAGATTGCAGCTATTGATAAGATCGACATAGCACTGGCAAGGAACGATGAAGAATTGCAAGCCTATCTCGCTTTGGCAGAATTATACAAAGAACTGCCACCAAGTAAAAATCCCTATTACAAACTCGAACAGTTGACAATGACCGATACCTTGGTTTACGATAAACTTATTAAACTCAACCCGATTAACAAGGATATTGCCAAACTCAAACCCGTAACGATAACAGACATTGACGGGAATAAACACGAAGTTGACGGCTGGACATTATTGAACTTTCACGGTTTTCTTAAAAGAGTTGCCGGAGATCGTAAATACCTCGCCAATCCACAGATGTATAATATCGTCGAAGCCGACTGGACAATGGACAAACTAAAGGATTTGGTCGGCATTGAAGAATTTAATAAGATTGAAAAAATATTCAATGATTTCCAAAAATATTGGCAAGACAATATTATTCCTACAATTCTGAAATATGAACAATTTGATCCCGACGGAGAGTTGGTAAAAAAACTATTATCAAACGATTCCTATTTAACATTCAATGTCTATTCGTGGATGCTTGATAAGTACAAATTCAGCGATAATGCCATAATGACTAAAATATTCCCCCAGATGGGTACTTTTGAAGATATTGAGGCTCCCTATCAGGCTACATTGCTAAAAGGGATTTCGCTAACTAAGGGGGGAATGCGATCATTGGCCGCCCGGACAATGTGCGATTTTCTTAGGGAGAATCCCCTTACGAAAGACAAAATCAAGGAAACCGAAGTGGTCAAGGGCGTAAGAATGGTTAAGAAGAACACCTTAGCCTATTTATATAAGGGTAAGTTGTATTCCTACGATATTGATCCCGAAGCGCATGAAATGTTTGAGAACAATCCAATGGCATTTGCTGTTATCGGATCGTTCCTTCAGGTAATGAATAAACCCTTCAAAATGGTATGGATTACCCATAACCCATTCTTTGCTTTTACAAACTTTCAAAAAGATATTTTAGACACCTGGCAGAAAAACCCTGAGATTGGACTGTTCAGTTTAATCTACGAGACGGCCAAAACATTTCCGGAAGTTGCAAGATATGTGTCTAAGGGTGAGGCTTCTCCCAGAATCCAAAAATTTATTGACGAATTGAGAATCCCCGTTGGTTCTAAAAGTCTTTATGGCATTGAAGATTATTCAAAGGGCAGTTTATTGGCTGGCCTGAGAAATTTTATAGATAAGTATATTAAAACACTCCCCCCCAAGGAAAGAAAGACCGCACTAAATCGCTGGGAGAAAACCTTTAAATCCTATGGTATAGATTCAGAAGTCGAACATCATAACGTCATTAAAAAGGCAATAAACCAAATATTTAAAGTCCTAACATTCAATACTACCGTATCTGATATAATGACTAAAGTGGCCGGTAATACAATATTGGATCGGAGTAAGATTCTTGAATTAGATGCCAAAGTTCACCGGGCAATAGGCCGGATCGGAACACCAAATGCCCGAATGAAGGGCGAGTATACTGGACTGGTTAATCAAATAATGCCATTTTCCAATATCTATGGTCAGGGATTTGATGCTTCAGCAGAGGCAGCGGTAGAAAATCCACAAACGTTTACCTTCAGGATGGGACTGGTAGCGGCGGCGAAAGTGTGGATATGGGCATTTAAACGTGGTATGATAGCCGCGGCTGTCGGACTGGGAGCCACATTGTTCAAATCACTTACCGGCGACGACGAAGATCAGAAACAAGCGATTGATAAGGCCAAAGAGGATATGGCTGGCAGAACGCTTGGTGATGATTACTATTGGAAAGTTCCGGTAAAGACCGATAACTATGTCGATTGGGTAACTCACGCCTATCAGTGTATATCACAATACGATATGGCGCATTACCAGTGCATACCCGTTGGAGAAACTAAATCCGGCAAAATAATCTATCTGCGATTCCCGATGGGATTTACAGACGAAATTATCGGCGCTACTATCTACACTCAATTAGAGGCAATGAGCGACGAAAACATACCATGGACAGATGTGTTTCAAGTATTCCAGACACAGCTAATACCACAGACAATAAGCCCATTTATAGTAGCAACTGGCGGATTGTTAAAGATGATGTCCGGTGCGGCTGTAACGGATAATCGTGGTAGGGTGGTAGTCAATCCCAACGAAAGAGATAAATTTGTCAAATATTTAAAATATTTTGCAGGCGCAAACCTTCTAAGCAAACCCTATCACTCCAAATATGACGGTTTAGATCAAATATCTACCGACTTAGAAAAGATACTCGACATCCCGGGTATCGGCCAGAACCTAAAACGATTTATCAAAGTCGGAGATTATGGTGTAAGCCAGATGATAAATCTCCAGGCAGATAAAGTAGAAAAACAGTTTTCTATTATTAACGAACAAATCAGCGATGATATAATTGAAAAAATGAATAAGAACCAGAAATTCACTCTGACCTATGCAGATTCACTATATAAGTCTTTATACGAATCTGGTGACCTGAAAAACTCCACTAAAACAGAAAAGGAATTGCGCACAGTTCTCGGGACACCGACTGAGTTCAGAACTAAATATAAAGAGCAGTGGAAGACTGCGCTATTGGCAAAAATGAACAATCCTATCTTTGATTCAATCAGACGCAGAGGTATAAAAGGCACAGGGCGAGTTCTTGCCCCCCTTATGGAAGGCAAAGACAGCACCCTTGTCAATCAATACATCAAACTTGCCAAAGATCAATTAGAATAAACATTCCGCCGTTGGGTTTTCCTCACTACTCCTTCCTCCCGACGGTGGGGTGTCTTCCACAAAAAAATATTTATTGAATATATACATAATACTTGACAATGACATATTGAGTATGTATATTTACCAGTGATTTTTGAATTAATAAAAATATTGGAGGTTAAATATGAGCAGCAAAACAGAGAAAAGATTGGATTATGTCGAGGGGCATATTTTGACACTGTCGTCTCTTATTGATGAAACGAGAGGGAATGTATTCGGTATTGGTGAAAATTGCGGTTTGTCCCGTATCGATAATAACCATGAATTAATTGGAGAATGTCTAAAAAGAATGCTGACTATTGCTCAGCAAGTGAACGCACTGGCGACATTCCTCGGTATAGAGTTCGCTGAGCGTCAAATGCCAGATAATCCGGTTTATTGCCGCAAGATTGAACCTCCGAAAAGTAAATCTCGCAAAAAGAAATGAAAAACTGGCAACGGTAAAGATGGCAACTTATTTTGTTTCTAATCTGAATCAAAAGGGACTTTACGCTAATTTCCGCCGTTGCCTTAACATGGCGCGGGTATGTTATGTTCGCAATGTAACTCAAATCCCTCCCAAAAAAAGCCCGCGCCAGAAAATTATTGGTAAAGGATAGATATGAAGAAATTAGTCAAAGTACAGGTATTGCTCTCGCCTGAACAAAAAGAGGAGTTGGATAGAATTCACGCAGAGACGCGAGTCCCCGTTAGCACTCAAATACGCCAGATTGTATCTGACTATTTGAAAAAAGGCAAGCAGGAAAATGACAGCGGGTCTTAATCCATATCCCGGTAATGGGTGGGAGCGGCTACCTAATCGCCTACTCGATCCCGATTTTGATGATGGAAAAGATATTCAGGATGAGATTGACGAACAGAAAATAGATGAAAGAATAGAAGATGGAATATCTTACCTTTGACGCCGATAAGCATATCTACCGGATTGGCAATCGCCCGGTAGTGAGCGTTACCCAGGTTATTAGCGGAGTGTTTGGCAAGCGATTTTGGTATGAAGATTTTTATGCTGGCAAGGGTAGGGCGGTTCATGCTGCAGTTAGTTATTACGTCAATGGTGAGTTGGAAGATTACGACCTTGATGATCGCATATTAGGGCAAATTGAGGCTTTCAAGAAGTTCTTATTTGAAACCGGATTCAATGCCATTGAGAGCGAAAAGCATTTATACAGCAAGCGTTACAATTTTGCCGGGACGCCTGATTTACTATTAAAAAGCACGGTGGATATGGTTTTGGCCGATATTAAAGCCAGTATAGAGCCGATAGTCAATTTACAGATGGCTGGCTATTCGCTATTATATCAGGAGATTAAGATTAATCCCAAACGATTTTGTGCTATTCGGCTAAAACCGGATGGCAATTATAATCTCTACTGGGTAAAAGACATTAAGAACATGCAAAGGATGTTCTTAGCGTGTTTATCGGTATACAATTTTAAGGTTAGTAACAAAATGATAGAAAGCGAGGAGTAGTATGAATGAATTAGAGTTAAAACAGGAAGTAAGCCCTGTGGTATCGGTGGCTGGGGAGTTTATCGTAACCAATCCCGACAATTACACCAATGCGAGCGAATTCCTGAAAGAGATTAAGGGCGCTCAGAAAAAGGTTGTCGAGTTCTTCGATCCGATGAAAAAAAAGGCGCATGAGGCGTGGAAGTCTATTTGCGACCGGGAAGGCGAATTTCTGAATCCCTTAAAGACGGCCGAATCCAGCCTTAAAACGAAAATGCTTGCATTTCAGCGCCATGAAGAAGAAAAGCGTCTGGCCGAACAACGGCACTTGCAGGCGATAGCCGATGAAAAAGCCCGGAAAGAACGGGAACGGCTAATCAAAGAAGCGGAGAAACTCAAAACGCCTGAGTTAAAGGAACAGCGTTTGGCCGAGGCCGAAACATTTGTGGCGCCGGCCATTGAAGTCCAGTCCGAAGTCCCGGAGGTCAAGGGTATCTCATTTCGGAAAACGTGGAAGGCCGAGCTTGTAAGCAAGGAAGAATTTGTCAAGGCCGCGGCTGTCAATCCAATGCTGATGACATTTGTTGAGATCGATATGGCGAAGTTAAATCGCATTGCGGCAGCTACTAAGGGCGAAGTTGTCTATCCCGGAGTCCGTATTTTTGAAGAATCCAACATTGCATCCGGTAGTAATTAATCAATAACACAAAGGAGTAAATATTATGAATAATGAAATTAGGAGTGCCTTATCTGAAATCGTAGAGCCGGGTGGCAATTCGATTGAGGCGATTGAGAGGGCGTCTGTTGATATTCAGATTGCAACGGCGCACCAGTATCCACGAAGTTTAACGCTCTTCAAATCACGCGCACTCGAAATGGTGAGCATGGACGAAGAGACGGCGCAATCCTGTATTTACCGCCGTCCGGTGGGTAAAAAGAATAACAAGGTCGAATATGCCGAAGGTAAATCTATCCGCATGGCAGAGATCGTCGGTTGTTGCTATGGCAATCTAAGGGTAGCGGCAATGATTATCGAGCAGACAGATCGGTTTGTTCGTTGTCGCGGTATGGCACATGATCTTGAAAGTAATTTAGCGGCCAGTTCCGAGGTGATCGAAAGCACCCTGACTAAAGAAGGGATGCCCTATTCGGAACGGATGCGGATTGTGGTTGCCAAAGCCTGTTTATCCAAAGCACGGCGCGATGCGATCTTCCAGGTGGTCCCGGTTGCATTATGCAAAACGATAGAGGATGTTGCCCGTCAAACAGCCATTGGCACGGTAGCAACATTGGGTAAGCGTCGGAAAACTCTTGAGGACTGGATCAACAAACTCGGGATTGAACCTGAACGGGTATATGCGGCACTCCAAGTCAAAGGGATCGATGACGTTGGATTAGGCGAACTGGAAACACTTACCGGATTGAGAACGGCGATTAAGGACAATGACATTACCGTAGATGAAGCCTTTCCGCGCGAACCAGTCGCAATGCCTAAGAAAAAGACTGAGCCAAAGAAATCTCTGCTTGAGCAACAGGCAGATGCTGACTTTCAGTTGTCCATCCAGAAACTTTCCAAGAGAATTCCGGCGGAGGAATATGGAAAATTGATGGCTAAATATGAGGTTTCCGAACCGGCGCAAATTGAACCGTTAAGCAAACGGATTGAATTTAAGGCCGCGTTACAAACGCTGGTAGACGAATTTAACCAATAACGACAAGTCTGAGATACGACCATGAATGAAACGCAAACCGATATAAAAACCACAAATCCCGAAACTGACCACAGCTCTGGGCGTTATCTCCAGACATAGGTTAGAAAGCGGCTTTTAAACCAAAGAAGGAGCAACAAAATGAGTAATTTTTGGGAAAGTTTTTGGATGGTAATTTTGGGAGTATTTTGCATACTTCTGATGGTGATTATGGCGTGGTTCTTTTTTGCCGAAAAACCAACGGTCAGATATGACCTATCACCTATTTCGACATCGGGTGGACTTCAAATACGTGTTGATATAGAAAATGCGTGTGATGAATATATCCCCCTGATTGGCGTTGATTATGAACGTGCCATTGCTATAAAGGTAAGATAGTAGAAATGATTTTTTTGCGTGAAGGCAAAACCGGCAAAGCTAAGACTGTATATTTCAATAGTGGATTGGTTAAAGCCCTATCGGATTATTTAGAATCGGAAAACATTCAGCCCAAAGAATTTCTATTCTATCATAGTCCGCACCATCGCAAGGAGGCCATTGACCGGAGATCGGCCTGGCGAGTGATTAAACGGGCGGCCAAGAAATGCGGATTGAAGGCGAACATTGGCACACATTCCATGCGTAAATCGCTGGCCTATGCCATCTACGAGATCGATCACGATATTGCAAAGGTAATGATAATGTTGAATCACAGTAGCCCAAAGACTACTTTATCTTACCTGGGAATAACTCAAAACCAAATTGCCGAAACTTACAGAACGGTACAGTTGTAACAACAAAAAAGGCGGCATAAAAACCGCCTTTTTGCTGTCTTGGGGGAGGGTGGCCTAAGACTGTGAACAAACCCGTTTAAATAATTCTTTCCAGCCTATGCACCCTTCCGCCGTCGCGTATCTTCGCTAAACCGTCGGGATTGAGTACCGTTTTAAATATCCAGATATTAAACTCACCCTCTTTGGCATTGTCAATATCGTTCCGCCGGGCCGATACGGTCGATGGGAATATACCGACAATCTGGTAGACTTCCTTATCAGTAAGTCCTTCGGGATGCGCTCTGAATATATCAAAAACAATTCTGGTTTGAGACTTGCCTGCCTGAGATGTAATGTGTCTCAATAGAGATTTACGCTTTTCGGCATTGATCCGGGATTTATGCTCGATTAGCGGGTCTGCCGGTTTGATAAATTTAGGATTTGGAACAAAGCCCGAAACGCTTAAAATAAACATAGATTCTTGTTGTCGATTACTTCTCATAATTACTCCTTACTTGGCGGAACCAGCCCGACCAAATGACGGGTGCTAACATTGGATGTACTTTTACCGGTCTGCAGTCGCCACTTATTATACATGACATTGAACATAGAAACAAAATCCTTATCGCTGAAGTTGTCGAAATCCCTGTTCTCCAGTGAATCCATCATTTTAATCATAACGATATTCATTTTCAGGCCGACAAAATCATCCATAAACTTACCGAGATTGGAGGCCATCTGGTTAATTTCCTCGCGCTTAGCCCACCACTGGCGGATCAGCTCGGGATGTATTCCCATAATACCGCCAACCCTGGCGTAATTTGGTTCGTCCTGGTGCGGTCCCTCCGGATGTCGGCATACGTCGCAAAAAAGGATTGCCAATTTCTGAATATCGATCTGATAATGTCCTCGACCCTTACCCTCTTTCATTGTGCCTAAAGATTCCTGGATAGGCGACTTGGTTTTAAAATTTACAATAGCCTCGGCCTGCTCCTCAAATCGATCAATAGTGGCCGCATCCCGTTTGCGTCTAACTATCTGATCTGGGAAGATGTCTTGAAATTTCTTGCTTTTTGGTTCGCTATCGCCGAAAACCTCATTGCTATTGTCAAGTGTCTGTTCGCTTTCCGCTTCACTGGACAAGTCTATCATACTAAATAGTAGACTTCGTTCGCCTACGGGCTTTAAATTAGCCTTAGTTTGCATTTTACATCCTTGATGGTTCTGGTTTGATAAAAGATTCATTATGTTGCCGGACAATTTCCAGAAATCGGTTGACCAGTGATTTGTCGGCATACCACTCGTGGTAAATTGGATCCTGTCTGTTCAATACTGTCCGATTGCCTGGTGTTTTTAGATCGCTACACCCAAATATAACATCGGAGCCGTCGATCTCCTTGATTAAAAACGCCTGACTCCGCGTAAGCAATACTTTCCACAACCCGGCATCGTCGAGATTCTCAATTTTGGGAATTTTATTCGTTTGGTTCACCTTATCACCCACTTCCACAGCGGGATAACTACCCACCAGATAGCCGCGAACAGTGCAAGTAGCGGCATAATCAGCCAAACAAACACCCGGCCAAGTATCCGGTACAAGGTCGGCGTTTCATCGAAAAACGAATAGCCACGACAATTCACCGGATTGCAATGCTTGGGGCAATTCCAGCCGTCTTCGTCGGGACGCAGTAAACAATTTGCGGATTTCTTCATGCTGTAACCTCCAATATGTAAATGATTAAATACCAGATAAACAGCCCAAAACCGCAAGCCAGGGCGAAGTATAGCGCACAACGCTTATACAAACGCCGTCTCGCTCTACGCGCAAGAATCATGTTAAAGTCGAATAGCATGTTCATAATATAATCCCTTTTTTTAGTTTTGCAAGGTTTACTTGCCCTCCGCTTTGTTTAATGTTAAAAAGCCTTGTCCCCGGCGGTCAGTCCTAAGACTACCAACCCGCCGGAGTGAAATTAAAGTTGATCGGGATAGACTTCTAAATCGCAAAGTTCAGGATCCCAAAACAGATAGACCCGGCAACCAGTGTAAATTGTTCGGCTCTCTATTATATCGCCTTGTTTTAAAAGTGATACCCTTGTCTTGCTGGTTGTGTCTAATGTTAATTGTGCTTTGCTTAGACGGTTATGCTTACCAGCATCTTTAACCGATTCATAGCCCAACATTTTTAAATTTTCGCCACTGTTGCGCGTTGTGACAATAATCGTTTTCATCTTTACTCTCCTTTGCCCCTGTGGGCGATTTCAATTCGGCGACTTCTTTTATGTCGCCCGCCGCTTTGGTTAGATTTGGATTTCGTTACGATCTGCTAAGCGCCGGGCGGTTTCTTCAAATCCAAACCACGCCAGCAGATTCCGTTTGTTTGTTTCTTGCGCCAGCGGATCCGATTTATCCCACTTGTTGGCGAATAATTTTTCCGGCGGTTCTCCAGTATCGGTAATCAATTCCGCTATTATTCTCATTCTGCAAATACTATAAAATAATCAAATGTATTTTCAATTTTATTTTCTGTCATAAAATCCCAAAATCTTTTATCGGCTTCTTTTTTAGTTTTTAAATGCCAACTTTCAATAACTTCTTCAACTCTCATTGTTTTTGTTTCTCCAAAAATGGAGTGTTGTAATTTTTGTGAAGGTGAAAGTATCTCACTAATAACAATACCATCTTTAAAATAAAGTGTTGTTGTTGTTACTTTTACTAATTGTGCTGTTTTCATATTCCGCGCCGACTTTTACAACCTGGCTCCGGTGTTGTTTTGGTGGTTGGTAATTCTTTCATTTATTTTCATCCTGTTCTATTATTCCAATATGTTTAAGATATTCTTGATTGTTTAGCCTATATTCATAATTGTCGCACTGACATATAATTTCGATAAATTCTTTTAAATTGTACCGGCTTTCAAAAATTTCTTTGTTAATTCTTTCGTAATCCTTGAAAATCCCAGAAGTATCATCAACAACGTAAAAGGGGGTAGATTTTTTTAACGCCCACTTGTTTAAAGCGTCCTGCATAGACTCTATTGTTTGGTAACCGTGCGGTTTAATTATTAGTTTATACATCTTTACTCTCCTTTGTTTTGTTCACTTTTCAAATCTCACCGCTTAAATTACAAAATTAATACAAGTTTGTCAAGTAATATCTTATTTCTCCGTACGCGCGTCATGCGCACACGCGCCCGCCTTATAGTTATCTATATATTACTGAGTACAGTCTTTTTCTTCTTCTTATCGTATTAACTAAGATTATCTCGTGTAATATACAATTTTCAGATTTACCAGCAAACCAATTCCGCGCTGTCACAATTTTATTACATTGTCATAATTTTATGACACCATCCAGTATTACTTTATTATTACCAATTATCCAAATACTGTGGCGATTACTACACACTTTTTGGCCATTATACACAAGAAGTGTGGCGATCAATACACACTTTATCCAAATACTGTGGCGATTACTACACACTATTTGACCGTCAACCCATTAACGGCTAAAGCTGTCATACATCATACATCATACAAATTATGTATCAGCGTTGTCAGTGTTTGTCCTACAAAACAGTGGTTGTCTCAATCATATTGCCATATTATAATAGTAGAGTATTACAGGCATAAAACGGTCAAGGCTCACCTACGCCGGTTTGAACTCGTAATCCTTTAATATCTTCAAATAATCCTCGCAAACTCACAAAATCCCCAATCAAAAAACAGCCCAAGGCGTTAGGTGAAGCCAATGGTTATATCTTTTTTCACTTTTCGTCAATTCTCAATCTTTCCCCGGAAATTCTCGCCCAATCTCCGAATATTAATCCTGACCTTTTCAATAACCTGTCTGTATTTTAAAATCTTCAACCAAGTCAATTATTAATCTGTCAGGTTATCTCGAATATCTTATCCATCTCGTTCTTAATACTAAACCGCAACTGAGCATATATCTCTAATCCAGCCGATAGTAATCTCAACTTCTCGCAGTGCAAAAATATAAATCCCTTTGTCCGGAGTGAAATCAATATGAATAATCCTCGTGAATATAGCTGATGTATGATTATTTCGCTCTTTATATAAAAACCATGACATATCGAATACTTTTTATTTTGGCGTCTTATATAATCGAACTACTTCTTCTCATGATACTTTTCGCTACACAAAAATATCTTTTAAGATATAATATATATGACTAACTACAGTATTTGTCTCATCCCCGACGTGAAGACTGTACTCCAACCGTGAATATGCGCTATAAATGACCGCGCGATCTTGATTTTTCGCCAGCCCCCCCCCCCGCCAGGTTCAGGGGTACGCCGTACACGCATTATATCATATCCCCGTATGCGCTTTTGAGGAAGGCATTAGCGAAAAAAAAGAATGAAATAGGAAAGATTTTGCTTGACATACTTGCAGAGATTGAATAGATTAGGTACGTGAAAGAAAACAGAAAGGAAGTAAATATGTTAGAATTATCGCCGAAGTTGAAGAAAAAAATGACCGCCGATCAGTATAAAAGATGGCAAGAGATAAACGAGCAGTATTTTAATGAGGTACAAATATTGTTTGAGATTTATAAAATTAATAACAAAAAACTGGCCGGTGTTATTGCCCATAATCTTTCATTTTTGGCAATAACGAAGGAAACAATTTAGATGGTAGATATACAATCTGATCTGATAACGACGGCGGAGTTAGGGAAGAAGTTGCGTGTAAGTCGTGAGGCGGTCCGGTTATGGGTGATTGAGGGATGTCCGGTGGCGGTAGAGAAGCGTCCGAGACTGTTTATATTTAGTGATGTGGTCAAGTGGCTGAATGAGGATCGGCAGTTGGATCGGAATAAGAGGGGTTGACAAGGTAAAGATTAGTGATTATATTTAGGGTGTGAAAGTTGCGACGAACAGTGGAACTGAATCAGAGAAATAACAGGCAATCCGATACTTTTGTCTTCGGGCAAAGGGCGCTCTCGTCCGGCGTTTCACGTTGGGTTGCCTGTTATGACTTTGAGGTAATATAATGGGTAAAGACCCTGCATTTTTATTTTATCCGGGCGACTGGTTGGGTGGTACAATGACAATGACTCGCGCCCATAAGGGAGCTTATATGGATGTCCTTATGGCGCAGTTCAATTCTGGTCATTTGAGTATTGATGAGATTAAAATCATTCTTGGTACCGATTTTGAGATAATGTGGGAGGCGGTTCTAAGGAAGAAGTTTTCGAAGGATTCTAATGGTTTGTTTTATAACGACAAACTTGAAAGAGAAATAATAAAAAGACAGAACTATTCGAACAGTAGAAAGGCTAATTTGGTTGGAAAAACTGAACCCCATATGGACACACATATGGATTGCCATATGGAAAATGGAAATGAAATTAAAGATGAAATTGTAAATAATCCTGAAATTGAATTATTAGTAAATGAATATTATAAATACCAAGAATCTATAAATCCCAAATTGATAAAAGTAAATGATAATCTGATTAAGAATAGCATTGATACAGTAGATAAACTAATCCGGATTGACGGATTTTCGCTTGATGAAATTAAGACAGTACTTAGTTTTGTTATCAAGGATGATTTTTGGAGTAAACAAATATTGTCCTTAGTTTCACTACGTAATAAGAGTAAAAACGGTAATACTAAATTTGTCAACGCTAAACTATCAATCAAAAAAAGTTTATCTGAGAAAAACAAAGAGGTATTAGAAAGGTGGGCAAAAGACTATGGAAATAAGTGAATTTCAGCCTATTTTATATGGTCTTGGCGAATTATACGACAAAGAACTGACTCCAAATCTTGTCAATATTTATTACGAAATATTCAAAGACTTCAGTATTGAGCGGTTCAAAAAAGCGATCGGTGAAGTCATTAAAAGTCACAAATACGCTAATCTTCCGAAGCCAGCTGAGATACTTGAATATCTCGAAGGTACGCGGGAAGACAACGCCTTGATTGCATGGCTTAAAGTACGCGGTGCAATAGAAAACGTCGGTTATTATGAATCGGTCGAATTTGACGATCCGGTAATTAGCCATTGCCTATTTCAAATGGGCGGTTGGATGAAGGTTTGTGAGGTTCTTAATAAGGATTTACCGTTTATGGAAAAAGATTTTATGGAACTTTACCGGCTTTATGCCAAACGTGGCATAACACAGCCAATTAAATTATCGGGATTTTTTGAAGTTGATAATCTGGCTAAAGGATTTTATAGTAATATTCCTGAACCTATCAAAATAGGATGGAAAAACAATGGTCTGCTAATTGACCAGCGAAAGTCAACGGCTTTAGTCGTTGGCTGAAGCAAATGGTTAGCAGGCAAAACCAAACTGAAAGGAAATAAAATGGATACATTAATTCAAAGATTAGAAATAACATCTGAAGAGCTTGAAGATAAAAATCTAAAACCGATGGCCGCAACCGTTAGAGAAGCGATAAAAGCACTATCAGACAACAGCTCACAGCGTCAGGTGGACGCTGGGGTTAGGAAACCGCTCTCTCGATACCCACAAAAAACGCGAAGCAAACACGCTTGGTATTATGAGGAAAATTATGGAATAGATGTGATTCACGAAGTTTATGGATTGGATGGTAGATATATTCAGACCGAACATATAGCAATACCATTTCGGACATTGAAACAAAGTATTGATAGAATTGAAAAACATCGTGCGGTTACCTAACGAGAAGCATGAACTACCCGATGACTATAACAAACCTCAAACATAGAACAGCTCTAAGGGTTAGTTCTATGCTGAGGTTAGATTTTTAGAAAGGAAAACTTATGAAAGATGAAATATTAAAATGGCTATCTAAAAAAATTGAGCGAGAAGATGTTGAAAAAACAAGTGGCGATTTCTTTGCGCCAAGATTTGCTCTATGTAGAAAGGCAGCATTTAAAGAAATGCTCAACTTTATTGAAAATTTACGCGATGAAGACGACGAATCAATAGACGAAATCTTACGTGGATTAATTAAAGACAGCGATATAATAGAGGTTACATGCTGTCTTGATATGATAGCACAGGAAAAAGATTCGCATATTGTAATGTTTAACAGAACTGGGGTTAGGCAATATCCAGTATGAAATCTAACGGGGGCGTATGAGCCGCGCAAAATATGAAAAAATCTTTGAAACGACGAAAACAAACAACCAGCCGAACGCGGTCAGCGTCGGCTCTAAACGCTGGTTATGCTGGCAAAAGGTGAAATGATGTCTTTGAAATTACTTTGGTCAAGAGTTTATGAAGAAGAATTTTTTGATAAAAAAACTAAGAATTTTTTCAAAAAATGGATTATAAAGGCAAAGGGTATTGCCGAAGATGGTAAAACTGTAAAATTTTGTATTGGAAATCCAGAGAATCATTCATGGCAATATGATTCAGAAGAAGAAGCTTTGATTGTCAGAGATAACTTTAAAAGAACAAATAAGCCAGTATAACGATACTGCGTCATCTACGACGAGATAATGAATAATGATTGAACAAGACGAAAAGACCACAACCGAACAACAGCCCACGGCGTTATCTCAACGCAATGGTTATAAAGCATCTCATTCCGACTTAATAAAAATTGCTAAGAAATGGCTAAAATCTAAAGGGTGCGGAGTGGTGCTTTGTGAGTTAGTAAGTAGGG
>Ga0265293_10007779_pt1 | contig 16302 bp, 14 predicted proteins | sample Munlanlewell138R_FD_192505 | JGI IMG/M metagenome (GOLD analysis project Ga0265293, IMG submission 192505) | Leachate microbial communities from a municipal landfill in Southern Ontario, Canada - Leachate well 138R | ecosystem: Engineered > Solid waste > Landfill > Unclassified | place: Canada...
TGACCGAACCACGGCGTGACGACAGTGCTGATGGGCAACTGCGGCGTCGGGTTCGCGCCGTGCAAGCCGGAGCAGCGCGACATGCTGGTGGCCGTGATGGAAGGTGTGGAGGACGTGCCCGAAGTGGTGATGGCCGAAGGGCTGCCATGGTCGTGGCAGACCTTCCCGGAATATCTCGACGTTCTCGAATCGCGCAGCTTCGATATCGACATCGCGACTCAGCTTCCGCATTCCGCGCTGCGCGTCTACGTGATGGGGGACCGCGCCGCCGATCACGAGCCGCCGAGCGCGCGGGATCTCGCCGCGATGCGGGAACTGACGGTGGAGGCCGTGCATGCGGGCGCTTTCGGCGTTTCCACGTCGCGCAACATCATGCACCGGACCAAGGCGGGCGATCTGGCGCCCAGCCTGTTTTCCGAAGAGGACGAATTGAAGGCGCTGGCGGCGGGTCTGCGGGACGCCGGGCATGGCGTGTTCCAGATCATTCCCCGCGTCACCGGCGATGCCGTGGAGGAATTCGGCCTGATGGAGCGCATCGCCGAAACCGCGCGCCGTCCCTTGTCCTATTCGCTGATGCAGATGCCGATGGGCGAGCCGGAGGCATGGCGCCGCTCGCTCGACGCCCTGCGCGCCGCCAACGACCGGGGGCTGTCGATACGCGCGCAAGTGGCGCCGAGGCCGGTCGGCATGCTCTATGGCCTCGACCTCAGCTTCCATCCCTTTTCGCTGCATCCCAGCTTCCGCCCGCTGCTCGATCTGCCGCTCGCGGAAAAGGTCGCGGCGATGCGCGATCCCGAACTGCGCCGCAAACTGCTGTCGGAACAGCCCGAGGACACCAACCCGATCTCGATCAAGACCGTGCTTGCCTTCCGTTTCGCCTACCCGATGGGCGATGCGCCGGACTATGAGCCGGACCTGTCCGAACGGATCGACAACAAGGCCGCCGCGCTGGGCATCACGCCCGAGGAATACGCCTATGATCTGCTGCTCCAGAACGAAGGGCGGATGATCCTCTATCAACCGGGAGCGAACTATCGCGACGGCAACCTTGCGGCCGTGCGCGAGATGCTGGGGCATCGCGACACCATCGTCGGGCTGGCCGACGGCGGCGCGCATTACGGCATGATCTGCGATGCCAGCTTCCCCACCTATTTCCTGAAGCGCTGGGCGCGCGACGCGAGCGGGGATGAGCGCATTCCCTTGCCACAGGCGATCGCGGCGCTGACCAGCGAACCGGCGGACGCCGTGGGCTTTGCCGACCGGGGGCGTCTGGTCGTGGGCGCCAAGGCCGACATCAACGTGATCGACCTGGACGCGCTCGACCTGCGCGCGCCGACCGTGGTGCGCGATCTGCCGGCGGGTGGAAAGCGGCTGCGCCAGCTTGCCGACGGCTATGCCGCCACGATCGTTTCGGGATGCGTGACCTACAGGGACGGCCAGCCCACCGGCGCGCTGCCCGGAAAGCTCGTGCGCTCGCACGCGGCTTGACGGGGCATCTGCGCATGAAGGCGCTGGTCGTGGTCGAGGACGGCCGTTTCGCTCCGCGCGACATGGCCGGGCCGCAAGCCGCTCCCGGCCAGTTGCTCGTAAGGGTCAAGGCTAGTGCAATCAGTCCGCGCGACTTGCGTCTGGCGCGGCAAAAGTCAGGCTTCCGCCCCGGCGCGGACTTCGCGGGCATTGTCGAGCAGGCCGCCGGCCGGCATGGCCCGCAAACGGGCGACCGCGTGGCGGGCGTGATCCCCAATGGCGCCTGGTCCGAACAGATCGCGGTGTCGCCGCGCTCGGTCAGCCCCATACCGGACGGCATGGACTTCGCCGAAGCGGCGGCGATCGCCGCCACGGGTCTGACCGCGCTCTATGCGCTGGAACGCGCCGGTGGTTTGATCGGCCGCCGGGTGCTGGTCACGGCGGCGGGCGGCGGTGTGGGGCGGCTGGCGTGCCTGATCGCGGCGGCGGGCGGTGCGCGCGTGACGGGGTGGGTCCGGTCCGATGCGGCCGCGGCCCCGCTGGCGGCTTGCGGCATTCCCGTCATCGCCGGCGAGACAGTCGCCGCCGCGCGCGCGGCGGGGCCGTTCGATGCCATCATCGACATGGCGGGCGGGGAGACGCTGGCCATAGCCGCCGGCATGCTTGCCGCCGGGGGACGGTGCGTGGTGGTCGGCAATGCGTCCGGCGCACCGACCGTGATCGACGCCGCCGAACTTTACATGAACCGCCGTGAACTGTGCGGCTTCGCGCTGTTTCCCGAACTCGAAACGAAGCCCGCCGCCGAAGGCCTGCCGCGCCTGTTCGCCCTGTGGGAGAAAGGCGCCGTCACTGTGCCGGATATTTCGCCGGTGGATGCCATGGCGTTTTCCGATCCGGCGGGGCTTCCGCCCGGCAAGTGCGTGCTCGTCTTCGATTGACAATGAAGGATTTGCAATGACCCGCGCCATCATGATCCGCGAATATGGCGGCCCCGACGTGCTTCGCATGGAGGACGTTGCCGTTTCCGCGCCGGCAGCGGGAGAGGTGCGACTGCGGCAGACGGCCATCGGCGTGAATTACCATGATGTCTATGTCCGGTCGGGCCTCTACCGGACACTGGCGTTGCCCGGGGTTCCGGGTCTGGAGGGAGTCGGCGTGGTCGAGGCGGTCGGCGAAGGCGTGACGGCCTTCGCGCGCGGCGACCGGGTGGGCTATATCCAGGCAGGCTACGGCGCCTATGCCGAAGAGAGAGTCGTCGCGGCTGATTCCTGCGTTCGACTGCCGGATGGCGTCGACGATGCGCTTGCCGCCGCGCTGCTGCTGAAAGGCGTCACGGCGTCAGCGCTTGTCCATCAGGTGCATCCTCTTCATGCCGGGGACGTGGTGCTGGTCCATGCCGCGGCGGGCGGCGTCGGGCACCTGCTGGCCCAGTGGGCGAAACTGCTGGGCGCGCGTGTGATCGGAACCGCCGGTTCGCCGGAGAAAGTGCAGGCGGCCCTTGGCTATGGCTGCGACGATGTGATTCCCTATCGCGAAACCGACTTCGCGGAGCGGGTGCTGGAACTGACCGGCGGCAAGGGCGCGAACGTGGTCTATGACGCTGTCGGGCGCGACACCTTCGACGGTTCGCTCAAGGCATTGGCCATTCGCGGCCATCTCGTGAATTACGGGCAGGCGTCGGGGCCGATCCCGCCTTTCGACATTTCCCGCCTTGCGCCGAAATCGGCCAGCATCACTCGGCCGGGCTATTCCCATTACATGCCGACGCCCGAAGCGTTCCGCGCCGTGGCGACCGGCTTTTTCGCGGAACTGGCAGCCGGGCGGCTGCGGGCGGAACCCGCCACCGCCTTGCCTCTCGATCGGGCGGCGCAGGCGCACGAGGCGCTGGAAAGCCGCGCCGCCGGACCTTTCGTGCTAGTGCCCTGACCGGTTGCCGCCGTTCATTTCGGGAAAGGGACGCCCCATGCTTCGCCATCACTACGAGCCTGAGCACGAACAGTTCCGCGCAGCGTTCCGCCGTTTCCTTGAACAGCAAGTGCTGCCGCATTCCGCCCGCTTCCGCGAGCAGGGACTGATCGACCGGGAAATCTACACCAAGGCCGGGGAGGGCGGCTTCCTCTGCTATTATGTGCCGGAGGAATATGGCGGCCTCGGCATCGCCGATTTGCGCTACGATCAGCTCATGTATGAGGAAATCACGCAGGTTCATGAAACCAGCCTGATGATCGGCGCGCTGAACCGCAATGCGCCGCCCTATATCGTCAAATATGGCAGCGAGGAGCAAAAGCGCCACTATCTGCCGAAGCTGGCGTCGGGCGAGATGATCTGCGGTATCGCCATGACCGAGCCGGACGCGGGCTCCGACATCGGCGGCTTCAAGACGCGCGCCGAACGGCGGGGCGACGGCACCTGGGTGCTCAACGGGCAGAAGACCTATATCTCGTTCGGCATCGTCGCCGACATGTTCGTCGTCGCGGCCAAGACCGATCCGGCGAATCCCCGGCAGCTTGGCCTGTTCATCGTCGAACGGGGAATGGAAGGCTTCCGTTCCGGCCGCAAGCTCGACAAGCTCGGCTATCGCGCCCAGGACACGGCGGAACTATTTTTCGACAACGTGGAACTGACCCCGCTGCACGTCATCGGCGATCCTGCACGCGGGTTCGACTACATGCGCGGCGGCCTTGCCGAAGAACGGATCGCCTCGGCGGTGCAGAGCCTGCCCTTCGCGGTGGAAGCGCTGCGCCTTGCGGTCGACTTCACGACCCAGCGCAAGGCTTTCGGACAGACTGTCGCCGATTTCCAGAACACCAAGTTCAAGCTGGCCGAAATGCGGACCGAGATTCTGGCGGCGCAGGCCCTTGCCGATCATTGCGTCCGCCTGTTCAACGCGGGGGAACTCGATCCGGCGACGGCTTCGGCCTGCAAGCTCAAGTGCAGCGAAGTTCAGGCCATGGCCGTGGACCAGAGCCTGCAACTCCACGGTTCGGCGGGCTTCATGTGGGAATATCCGATCTGCCAGCTCTATGCGGATTCGCGGATCAGCCGGATATTCGCCGGAACCTCGGAAGTGATGAAGATCGTCATTTCCAAGGACATGCTTCAGCAGAAACCGCGCTGACGGGAAGAGGGGCGGTCCTTCCCGACCGCCCTACTAAAGATGCCGCGTCGCCGGGATGATCTCTTCGGCGAACCACTGCGCTTCGTCGAGGATCTGTTCCAGCGGGCCGGAACTGTTGAGTTCGTTGAACAGCACGTTGAGGTGCGTGCAGCCTGCTTCGGCGAGGACGGCCACGTCGTCCAGCAACTGGTCCTTGCGATCCGACATCGTTACCGCGCCTTGCCCGGTCGTCAGCAGGCCGATGGAATTGAGCAGCCCGAACGGCTCGTTTTCCCGTCCCGCCTTCACGCGTTCCGCATTCAGCCGGTCCATGCCGTCCTTCAGCCATTGCGCCCGTTTGCGCATCCCGCCGTTCCAGCCCAGATCGCGGGCCGGGCCGACGGGCTGCCAGCCGTTGCCGAGCCGTGCGGCACGGCGGATGGCGGCTTCGGAATCGCCGCCGATCCAGATGGGGAACGGGCTCTGGACCGGCTTGGGATAGAAGTGCGTCTCTCCGAAGCTGAACCATTCGCTGGCATGGGCCCGCTCCTCGAACAGCGCGCGGATCGCCTCTATCGAGGCGTCGAGAATCCGGCCGCGCTGCTTCCACGGCACGTTCACCACCTCGTATTCGTCCTCCATCCAGCCCAACCCCACGACCATGCGGAAGCGCCCGCCCGACAGCGCGTCGAGCGATGCGATCTGGCGGGCGACGACCGCGGGCTGGCGTAGCGGTAGCAGGATGACGTTGGTCGAAAGTTCCAGCCGCGTGGTCTGACCGGCGATCCATGACAGCAGAGTGAAGATCTCAAAGAAGTTCTCCGTCGCGGCGATCGGCAGGGAGCCGTCTTCCGTATAGGGATACTTCGTCTTCATCTGCTTGGGGTAGATCAGGTGATCGCCGATCCAGACATGATCGAAACCCATCGCCTCCACCGCCCGCGCGGTGCGGACGATGGTTTCGGGCGTGGCCAGCGGGCCGGTGTAGGGGAAGGGGCCGCCAAAGCGCATCGCGGTTCTCCTGCTCTCGCTCAGGGCGCCATGAAGTGGCCGCCGTCGACCATGAACGTCATGCCGGTGAGGAACGAGGCGTCGGGCCCGGCGATGAACACCGCGATCCGGCCCGCGTCCTTGTGCGTATGGCCATAGCGGCGCATCGGGATCTGCATGCGGGACTGCGCGGCCAGTTCCGGGAAGACTTCCACATGGTTGCGCAGAGCGTCGGTTTCCACGGTGGGATTGATGACGTTGCAGGTGATGCCATATTGGCCCCACTCGCGCGCCGCGGTGCGGGTCAGGCCGCGGATCGCTTCCTTGCCCGCGTTATAGGCGACGGAGCCCACGTTGCCGATCTGGCCCCATTGCGACCCGAAGTTGATGATCCGGCCCTGGCCCGATGCCTTGAGGTGGGGAAACGCCGCCTTCATGAAGCGGTAGCTGGCGGTCGCTCCGGTGAGCAGGGTGCGGTCCCATTCCTCGTCGCGGAAATCCTCGATGGGAGTCAGTACCGGCGAGGCATCGGGCTTGTCCTTCGTGCCGAAAGCCTGCGCGTTGTTGACGAGGATATCGAGTCCGCCGAACGTCTCCACGGCCTTTGCCACGGTCGCCTTGATATCGGCATGCTCGCCCACGTCGCAGACCTGGCCGATCGCGGTGCCGCCCGCATCGGCGATTTCCTTCAGCGTTTCGTCGATGGAGCCCTGGCTGCGCGAGGCGACGATCACTTTCGCCCCCTCCCTGGCCAGTTCCACCGCGATGCCCCGGCCGATGCCCCGGCCCGAACCCGTGACGATTGCCACTCTGCCGTCAAGAATACCTGTCATGCTATGCTCTCCTTGTTCGTATCGTTTCAGTTGGTCATTTCGCGGCCCAGCCGCCGTCGACCGGGATGACGAGGCCCGTGACGCCCGAGGATGCAGGCGATGCCGCCCAGAGGATCGCGGCGGCGATCTCCCGTGGCGTCACCATCCGCCCCATCGGGTGAAATTCATGTGCGATCGCATCGCGCAGCTCCGGCGCCATGCGGGATTCTATCCCTTCGGTCAGCGTGAGGCCGGGCGCGACGACATTGATGCGGATGTTGTCCGGCGCATGCAGCACCGCAAGTTGCTCCGAAAGGTGCACGACGCCCGCCTTGGCGGCCGTATAGGCCGGGGAGGCATATCGCGTGACGCGGATGCCCGCGAGCGAGGCGATATTGACGATGGCGCCGCCGCCCTGCCGCAGCAGCGCGGGAATCGCATGCTTCATTCCCAGCATGCAGGTGGTGAGGCACTGCCGCACCGTCGCGTCCCATGCTTCCAGCGACGTTTCCGAAAAGGGAACGTCGATAGTGTCGCCTTCGCCGAAATTGCCGACATTGTTGACCGCGATGTCGAGCCGTCCGAAGCGCGCCTCCACTTCGGAAACGGTGCGGGCCGCATCGGCTTCCAGCGTGGCGTCGGCGCGGATGAAGTGGGCATCCCCGTTCCGCTCGCCAGCGGGTTCGGCGATATCGGTGAAGGCGACCATCGCGCCTTCCGCCAGCAGCGCGGCGACCGCCGCCCTGCCGATGCCGCTGCCGCCGCCGGTAACCAGCGCCGCTTTTCCTGTCAGTGCGCCGCTCACGTGCGTTTCTCCCTCTGGATGCCGAAGTGGTCGATATATCGCGCGAAATGCGTTTCGATCGCGGCCTCGTCCATGCCGAATTCGGCAAGCGTATATTGCCTTTTCGGCCCCTTGCCGTGGTGGTCCGCATCGAGGTGCCGCAGCAGGCGCTCGCGGAATTGCGCGGTGAAGGGAATGGCGAAGCGATCGTAAAGTTCCTCGACCGTTTCGACCGGGCGGGCGGTAAGGTCGGAGAAATGGATGTCGATGACGTTCGCGTCCTTGCCCGGTCCGCTACGCCAGTCAACATAGGCGTTCATCGCATGGGACCATGCCGCGAGCTGTCCGGCGCCGACTTCCACCGGATCGCTGGCGGTATCCGAAAACAGGCCGCGCAGCGCCATGAACAGGCTGGTGATCGAAGGCACCACCCTGGCCGGATCGCGGTGATTCACGTAGATCAGCGCATCGGGAAAGGCCATGCGCATCTCGTCCCAGACGAACATGTGGCCCGGCGCCTTGAGCGCCCAGCGCCCGCCCGGCTCCATGGCCTGGAAATACTGCATCACGCCCAGTTGCCAGTCGAAGGCGGACGCGCGTTTGTCGGCGGTCGCCGCAGCGAAGTCCGGCACGTTCCAGTAGACGGTGTAGAGCGAGCCGCAGTCTCCTTCCTGAAGGAAGATGCATTCTTCCGGCAGGTCCGCGCCGAACGGGTGGATGCTGGTCACCGCCGGGTCGATCGTGCCCTGAAAGTCGAGAATGCGGTGATAGAGTTCGCGCCTCGCATCTCCCTCCGGTCCGGCCAGAGGTACGGGCATGGCCGCTTCATAGGCCCGCGCGACCCGGTTGGCGGGATCCTGCGCGATCAGGCCGTGCAGGAACGTGGTGCCCGCGCGGGGCATGCCGCTGCCCACCAGCGGCGCGACGATGCGTTGGGCGTCCACGTCCCGCGTCGCCTCGCGCGCGGCGATATAGCGCAGGCGGGAAACCAGCATGGTATGGAGGCGGCAATGGCTGCGGCTGCGGCCCGGATGCGAAACCTGGGCGGTGGCCTCGATCGCGTCGCACAGCAATGTAAAATCATGGCGGAAGCGTTCCTCGTCCCAACGCCTGCCGCCCCAGTCGGAAAGGCCCGTCGCCGCTTGTGCCTCGCGCATCAGCGCTTCGCCCTCGATCCGGCCGGTAAATTCCGCGAGCGCGGGGCGATAGGCAACTATTGCCCGCACGGTTTCCTGCTCCGCGACGGGACCGGTCGTGCCGGCGGTCGAATCATGGTCGGTCATTTCCACTGCTTTCAGGTTCCTCGGAGCGGGTCATTCGCCGGCTTTTGCCATCGAGCCATGCGCCGCGTTTCTCGCTTATTGCAAATAGGGTTTTAGGCTTGCCGTCGTCATCGCGTGCTGATGACTAGAACGCCCGCATTTAAATGTAAATATGTTATATAAAGTAGTGAGAGTGCGCCGCGATCACCCGCTGGACTCCAATGCGGCGTTCCCGCCGAAATATGTCGCTCCGCCGCCGACCGGTGCGGCATCGACATTGATGACGAGCATTCGCGCGACTTCCGGGCCCTTGTTGCGCCAGGCATGCAGGTTCCCCCGATTGACCACAACGTCGCCGGGACCGGCTTCCACTTCCGCGCCCTCGACATGAAGAGTGAGGCGGCCGTGGATCACCACGAGATAATCGAGCGTGTCCGTTGCATGCATGCCCGGTGGCATGAGCCCGTCGCTAGGCTGGACATCGACGAGGATGCACTTGGTGCCGCCTTGCGCGAAGGCGAAGGAAAAGCCTTCATCGGCCATGTCGGCAAGGCCGGAGTTGTCCACGGGCACTTCCTTGCTTTGCCAGAGCAACGCGACGCTTGTGACATCGCCCGCAGTCTCGAAGCCCTTGTCGTCATCGAACAGGATGACCGACTTTCCATTGGCGTCGAGCCCGGTCACGATGCGGCGGTAGGGGTAGTGCATGAGGAGTCTCTCCTTTCAGGCTCGATCGTTCATCGCGCGCGGCGCGGCCCATTCGCCAAGCGTCCTGATGTATCGGCGCGTCGCAAACGCCGCTCTGGCGGGTTTGCCTTCGACGATCTCACGCACGATTTCGCTGTGGTGGAAGCTGACTTCCCGCATGAGGTCCGGCCGCGCCAGGGCGAGCGAGACGCCTTGCCTGCGCGCCTGCGTCATCGAAATCTCGATGAGCGCCAGAGTGAAGAACTCGATCAGGGGATTGCCGCAGGCGCGGGCCACCAGCCGTTCGACCTGCGCGCCCTTTTGCTCCCAGTCCCCGGCGCCGGACCGCGCGGCGTCCAGATCGTCGTGCGACGCCTGTCGCAACTGTCCGGCAAGCTCCGGCGTGATCCGTTCCGCCGCAAGCCACGCGGCGCGGCTTTCGAGAATTTCCCGCGACTCGATCTGTTCCTGAAAAGTGAGCCTGATCGCGGAGAGATAGAGCGAGACCATCTCGATGGCCGCATAAGGCTCAGCCGATCCCACGAAAATGCCGCCCTTGCGGCCCTGCGCGACCTTGATGGCGCCGCTCCGCTCAAGGGGGCGCAGGGCGTCGCGCAAGGTGATCTGCCCCACGCCGAACAGATCCTGCAATTCGCTTTCCGTGCCAAGCTCGTCGCCCGGCCGAAGATGCCGTCGTGCGATCAGCGCCTTGACGGATTCCGCCACCCGGTCGCCCAGCCGCCCGGATCGCTTGCGGGCGTCGATCGTTTCGGGGAAGGGGCGGAGCATCCGGCGGCAGGCTATCGCATCGGCAAGGTTGCCCGCCACGATCGCGCGCGAACATTCCAGCCGCAGATCCCATTGGGCCTTGAGGTCATTGTCGGCGGTGGCTTCGAAACCGGACTCCAGTGTCCCGAGAACGCCGGATACCAGAGCGAACACGGGCTGGCGGGCGGCTTTCAGCATCGCGGTGTCGAACAGGCGGATGGCCCGTTCGATATCGGCGCCTTCCTGACGGGATAGCAGGAAAATCCGCTCTACTTCCTCCAGAATCTCCTTGTCGAGAAAGCGGCAAGCGCGTTCGGCGAGGGCAACGTCGATCAGGTCTCGCGCCTCGCGCACCTGATCGCGCGCGATGTCGCTGCCGCTGAAGAACAGGTACATCGCCTGAACCGCCGTTTCGGCGGGTGGCGCGGCGACGACCAGGCCGCCGCCGCGGCCTTCCCGCAATTCCACGATCCCGTCTTCCTGAAGGAATATTATGGCTTTGCGCAGGGTCGGGACGCTGATTCCGTGACGTCGCGCGACGTCCGGCAGCGACCCCAGGTGCGTGCCGACGGAAAGATCCCGCTCGATGATGTCCAGGGCGATCGACCGGGCCAGCCGGACAGGCGCCGGCCGGTTCGGTTCGGCCGTCCATCCGAAGGTGGTTCCGTATTCCATTGCCGTGTGTTTCCGCTCCCTGTCCGGTAAATTCACTGTAGCGCGGTTTTCGCGTGCGAGGGAGCGCGCATCGCTCAGGTGAAATTCCGTCATTCGGAATAATCCGTTTACATATTATGCCGTTGGATTCTATCATAGTTCAACAGGAAATGTTGATCGCGGGTATGGCTTGCCGACCCAAGAGAGATTTTGAGAAGAATGGGGAAAATTCTGATGCGCGATGGCGTAAATGCGTTGCTTGTGCATCCAGGGGGTTGCATAAACACATTTATATATTGAACTGGAGAGGTGCCGGATGAGTGCAATGAGCGGTCGCATCGAATCCTTGCGTCGAGACAGGAAAACCGCTGTTTCGGTCAGGATAGGCACCAGGACGGGCAGGGGTTTCCGCGCGGCGATTGCCGTATCCTGCCTGTTGGCCGGGACGATACCGGCCGCCGTGGCGAAGAACGCCCCTGTTCCGGTGTCGAACCCCCTGGCGACGCAGGACCAGACCGAGGCGCACCGGCAGGCCCTGCGCCTGCTGCAACGCCCGGAAGTCAGAGAAGCCAGGGCCAATGTCGAAATGCGCTGGCGGCGCATCCTTCACAACGAGCCCCCCGTCGAAGCCTGGCTGGCCTTCGACGACATGCTGGCCGACTATACATACAACTATGCGCTCAAGGCCGTCGCCAATCCCAACTATCCGCGCGTGATCCATATCTATACCCAGCCGCACAAGTGGCGCGGGATGGCCGTGCCCGGTTCGCGCTGGGGCGGCAACAATCCCGACAACATCTACCGCATCATTCCCGTCGACGGCGCGGCGCGCTTCCGCATCGACGGGCGGCGCACGGGCACGGGGCCGAGCAATGTCAGTTACCAACTCGTCGCCGACTATCCGACAACGGGCACGCTGGGCCTCCTGACCGACCGTGATCTGACGTATAATCCCGACGGCACGTTCTCGATCGAACTTGGCCCCGAACCGGCGAACGGCCGGAAGAACTATATCCAGACCAGGCCCGGCGCCCTGTTCGTATTCATCCGGGATACGCTGAACGACTGGGACCAGAAAGCCGACGCCCTGTCCGTCACGCGCCTCGATGCCCCGGCCGCGCCGCCGCGCAGCGACGAACAGGCGGCCGGAATCGCGGCGCAGGCCATGATCTCGGGCATGGCGCAGGTCTATTACTACACCAAGGTCGCGCACGGTATTCCGAACTATTTCCCGCCGTTTCCCAAGTCGTCGGGGCCGACCGGCGGTCTCTATTCGCAGCGCGCGACTTATGGCGACGCGATGCTGGGCGATGACGACGCGCTCATCGTGACGCTCCAGCCGGGGGGAGCACGATATTACAGCCTCGTCGCCCATGACTGGTGGTTCATCACGCGCGACGTGACGAAATACCAGTCCAGCCTGACCAACGCCCAGTCCGTGCCGAACGCGGACGGGACAGTCACTTTCGTCCTGTCCATCAAGGATCCGGGTGTGTGGAACTGGGTCGACACCGGCGGGCTGCACAACCCGATCATGATGATCCGGCTTCAGGGGCTGGCCTCCGATCCGGCGGTCGAGCCGTGGGTGCGCACCCGGCTGGTCAAGCTTTCGGACCTGGAGGCCGAGCTGCCGCCGGATACGCGACGGGCCACTCCGGCGGAGCGGGCGGCCCAGATCGCCAAGCGCAAGCGCCAATATGACGCGAGGCTTGCCGACAAGTGAGCATGCCGGGGCGTCGGGGGGAGAACGGCATGAACAGGCAACCGGCGCGTTCCGCCGCGAGCGAATTCAGGACGGGCTGGAAAGTGGTGCTGGCCGCGGCGGTGGGCGCCGCCGTGACGGGTGCGCACTTCCACGTCACCGGCACGATGATGAAGCCGTTGTCGGCGGCATATGGCTGGAGCCGGGGCGACATCGGGCTGGCGGTCACGGTCGCCACCATCGCCATGGCGCTGTTTCATGTGCCGGTGGGTATACTGGTCGACCGATGGGGGCCAAAACGGGTGCTCGTTCCGGGCGTTGTCCTCTTCGGCCTGGGAGCGGCGCTGTTCGGCTTTGCCGGACCGGAGCTGTGGACGTGGTTCGCGGCATACACGGTGTTCAGCATCCTGCTGGTGCCCACGGCGGCCTTTGTCTGGTTCGCGGCCGTCGTCCGGCATTTCAAGACCGCGCTGGGATTCGCGCTGTCGCTGTGCCTGGCGGGCAGCGCGATTCTGACGGCGATCACGCCCGCGATCATTCTGGCGCTGGTTTCGCACTATGGCGTGCGCGGCACCTACTTCGTCCTCGCCGCGGGTTCGGTCGCGCTGATGCTGCCGTTCGCGCTCTGGGCGGTTCCCGGACGGGCCGGAAACGAAGCCGGGGAAGCAGAGCATGGTCAGGTTCTCGACCGGCGGCAGCGCAACCGGATTCTCGGGGATTTCCTGTTCTGGAAACTGGCCCTGGTCGTGCTGTGCATATCAGTGGCGATCGGCACCTATTCGGTTCATTACCAGTCCATGCTGACCGACAGCGGGCTGACGCCGGGCGGCGCGGCGGCGGTGGCGCTCTATCTCGCGCCGTCCATGATCGTCAGCGCGCTCGGTTCGGGCGCGATGCTGGACCGTTTCGACCCGCGTATTCCGGCTGCGTTGATTTTCCTGCTTCCCGGCATAACGGCGGCGCTGCTGTTCGGTTATTCCGGTGATCCGGTTCGCGGCGCGGCGATCGGCCTGCTGCTCGGCGCGACGTTTGGCGCCCCGGTCAGCGTGATCAGCTTCCTGGCCGGTTACTATTTCGAGCCGCACCATTTCGGGTTTGTCTCAAGCGCCTATTTCGGCGTTCTGGGCGTCGCCATTGGTCTGGGATCATGGCTGGCGGGATTGCTGTTCGACATTTCCCACGATTATTCATCGACATACGTTCTGATGATCGTCACGGGCGTCGCCGCTGCGGGGCTGATCCTTTCCATCCGCCGTCGAAACGAGCCGATGGCCGCTTGAGCCTGATTGGCGCGGAACGCGGAGTTTCGGAAAAAGGGAGGAAGGGCGTCTTGCTGCAATCGGACTTCGCCCGTTGGCTGGCCCGCCACGTTCTGCCTCACGAACCCGCGCTTCGCCGCTGGCTGGGAAGGCAATTGCCGCCCGATCTGGCGATCGACGACGTGGTTCAGGAGGCTTATGCGCGTCTTGCCAGCCTGCGCGATCATGACGCAATTGCCCATCCGCGCGCTTATTTCTTTCAGGCGGCGCGATCCGTCGTCCTGATGCATTTGCGGCGTTCGCGCATCGTTCGGATCGAGGCCATGGCCGAAATCCGCAATCCGGTTGCCGATGATGCGCGCACCGTGGCGCATCAGTATCCTGCAATTTCCTAACTTTCCGAAAGCACGAAGGGAGAAGGACATGACCAGAATCAGAACGGCATTGCTGGCCGCCGCGCTGGCGGGACTGGGGCAGCCGCTTGCCGCGAACGCTCAGGCCGCATCCGCCCACGCGGCGGCGGCCGATCCCGTCGACGCCGCGTGGGCGCGGTATCACGCGACGATGAAGCAGCAGTATGACCGGATCAACTCGTCGGAATTCTCGAAAGATCCGCAGATACGAACGCAGGGCGTCTATTTCCTCCAGGGCCTTCAGGCGACCGGCTTCAATATGTATGTCGCGCCGCGCCAGCAATATCCGGCGCTCTACATCCATCAGGTGTTCATGCCCTTCGAGCTGTCGTGGGGGCTGCCCAATCCCGATTTCCTCTATCACTGGACGTTCCTTGACGGGAAGAAGACCTACCGCATCCACGGAAACCGCAAGGGCAGCCGCTGGACGACCTTGCAGGTCCAGCGCGGTTTCTGGGGTGACAAGATCGCCGGGACTCTCGCCAATGTCGATTTCGACGATCTGCCCGTGAAGGAAGATGGCAGCTTCGAGATATTCCTCGGGCCCAATCCGCCCGCCGACACCAGGGGGCAATACTGGGTCAAGCTGGAGCCGTCGTCGGACAACGTGGTCCTGAACATGCGCGAGACGTTCGTGGACTGGTCGAAGGACGTTCCGATGACCGTGCGGATCGAAACGCTGGACCGCGACCCGGACGCAACGCTCAATTTGACACCCGCGCAACTGGCCGCGCGGATCGACAAGCTGACGGCGTGGATCCTCTACAACGTGAACTTCTCGATCGGCTATCTCAATCGCGGGCTGGGCGAGGACGGCCCCGGCGGCTTCTGGGGAATAACGGACACCACCAATATCCCGCCGGCGGTCGCCAACGACAAGGCGCGGCGCAACAGGTTCTCCGTCTATGAAGGCCCGCCGGGAACGCATGGCGGCAATCCGCTCGCGTGTTATCCCTTCGCGGTTTACGATATCAAGCCGGACGAAGCGCTGATTATCGAGATGCCGATCGTCGAGGCGCGATACTGGGGCTTCCAGCTTGGCGACATATGGGCCAGCACGACGGATTACAGCTATCACCAGAGTTCGCTCAACGCGGCGCAGGCGCGGGTCGACAAGGATGGCGTGTTCCGCGCCGTGCTTTCCCTCGGCGATCCGGGCGTGCCGAACTGGCTCGACCCCGCCGGTATTCCCGTGGGCACCGCGCAGGCGCGTTGGTACAAGTCGGAAAAGTGCGTCGTGCCGACCGCGAAACTCGTCAAGCTGGCCGATGTGCGCAAGCATCTGCCCGGGGACACGCCGGTCGTGACTCCCGCGCAACGCAAGTCGGCCATCGACGTGCGCCGCGCCGCGTCTCTCAATCGCTATGGTTACTGACTCGCGCCATTTTGGCGCGTGAACCGTCCGAATGCCCCGATACAGGGGTATTCGGACGGTCCGGCCTTGCGATAAGGCATTGCGCACGCTGAATCATGGGATGCGAGGAGTCCGGCGAAGGCTCCCGGTCCCGCGCGAGAGGAAACGATGCCAATGAGTGAAGCCCGGGAATCGGCGCTGGCGCCTTGCCCGCCGCATGTGCCTGCCGGACTCGTCCGGGACTTCGATCTTTACGACGGCCCCGGGCTGGGCGGTGGATATGCGCCCGACATCCACAAGCTGTGGAAGGCATTCCAGGATACGCATCCTCCGGTCTTCTGGACGCCGCGCAACGGCGGACACTGGGTGCTGACGCGCCATGACGTCATCCGGGAAGTCGCGCTCGATCCGGCGCGATTTTCGAGCCGGGACATCTTCGTGCCGCAGGGCACGGCGCCGTTTCTCATTCCCACCAATTCCGACGCGCCGCTGCACAGCCGATACCGCCGTCTCATGGACCCGTTCTTCTCGCCCGCTGCGCTGGCGCGCGTAACCGATGCCGCGCGTGATGTGGCTGCCGAGATGATCGACCGGATCAGGCCGAAGGGACGCTGCGAGTTCATGAGCGAGTTCGCCTCGGTCATGCCGGTGGTGGCCTTCATGACGCTGATAAACCTGCCGATGGAGGATCTGGATTACCTGCTCACCGTCGCGGGTCGATTCTCGCCCAGCGATCCCGAGCATGAACATGCCTGGGCCGATCTTTCCGGCTATGTCCGCCGCCAGTTGAACCTGCGGCGGGAACAGCCGGAGGACGATTTCATGTCGCGGATGCTCGAAGCCGAAATCGACGGGCGCAAGCTGACGGACGACGAAATCTTCAGCATGTCGCTGCTCGTGATCTCGGGAGGGTTGGACACCGTAGCCATCTCAATCGGGTTCGCGGCGGCTTTCCTCGCCCAGAACCCGGCGCACCGGCGTGAGCTGATCGCGCACCCGGAGCGGATAGACAACGCCATCAACGAGATGCTGCGCCGTTTCGGCGTCAGCAAC
>Ga0265293_10007780_pt1 | contig 16301 bp, 10 predicted proteins | sample Munlanlewell138R_FD_192505 | JGI IMG/M metagenome (GOLD analysis project Ga0265293, IMG submission 192505) | Leachate microbial communities from a municipal landfill in Southern Ontario, Canada - Leachate well 138R | ecosystem: Engineered > Solid waste > Landfill > Unclassified | place: Canada...
AGTCTTTGAACGCGTCGCGGATGAGATTCTGCTTTTGCATCGCAAAAAACGTCTCTTTTGTATTGAGAACGTATTCTTCCTTGCCATCCGGATGTACCACCTTGTCCGTGATCCGCACGTTTTTTTGATTCAGCGTTTCCTCAATGATCTGGTAGGCGTTGATGCGCGAAGTACCGTATGCTTCACGGGCAGCGATACTGTCGCCGTCCATCGACTTATTCGACACATGCCATGCGCCGGTGTACTTTGAGTAGGAAACGTTGATGCTGTGTTTCGCGTAATACGAAGTATCCAGCAACTCAAACATAAATTCCTCGATATACTTTGCGGGAATCCACACCGTCCCCAGCTTAACCTCGATATCCGCAGCCTCAAGGTCTTCGGGCTGGACGGCTTCCAGCGCCGGTATATGATGCGCGAGTTCAGGATGCGTTTGTGCCATCAGCCTCGCGGTTTTGAGTTTGTCGCGCACGTTGCCGGACAGATACTTGTCCGCAGTCAAAAAGCCGTCATATGGATTGTTCAGATCACTCAGCGGGTCTTTGAAGATGACGTTTTCCAGTTCCTCAATCACCGTCTGTGGTTCCTTGCCCGTGAGCGCGCTCATGTAGCCGATATCCACTCTGGCCTTTTCGCCTATGCTCACCGCCAGCGCCTCGGCGGAGGTGTCCACGTGGGTAATTGTCTTTCGGGGCCGGATGGTCTGTTCTGTGAAAATATCCGCTTTACGCTTGAAATTCCCGTCTTCGTCGATGTCCTCCAACGATGAGAGCAAGTAATAGTCGCTGTCATCGGAGAAAGCCAAACGATTCGCGCGGGCGGTGATCCGGCCATATTCTTTGACATATTCGTCATACTGACTGTTCAAACGGGACTGCGCTTTTTTGACTTCAAAATCTCCGTGTCCTTCTAGCTGGACATCTATCAGGTTATGCAGCGTTTTGGATAAAGCGAGCATACCCCTGATTCTTTTTTCAGCCGTTTCATTGGTTTCAAATATGACCATACGCGCGTTTTCCCGGTAGTACAGCTTATCGTCCACCACGGCGAACGAGTAGTTTTTCACATTGGGGTCTGCCGGGATGGACGTGTCATAGTCATCAGGCTCGTCCATCATGTAGCCATCGCCTAACTCGGCGTCGATGTGAGATATGGCGTCGGTTAGCTGTTGCCGCAGATTCGCATCTTCAAAGGGGATGCAGGCGGTTTCGTTTTCGTTGCCGTACATGCCTTTCCAATGCACCATAGTTCCCAGAACCATATGAGGATTGTCGATATAATACTGATTGATGGGCACGCCGTCCGCGGTTTCGCCTAACTGCACCCATGCTGGCTCGATATCCTGCAAGCTATCACGTTTCTTGAGGAACAGTATATCGCTCGTGACTTCGGTTCCGGCGTTGGCCTTGAACGCGTTATTGGGCAGTCGGATTGCGCCGACAAGCTCCGCGCGCTGCGCCAGATACTTCCTGACGCTGCTGTTTTGCTTATCGAGCGTTCCCTTTGAGGTGATCAGGGCTGCGATACCGCCGGGGCGCACCTTATCAAGACATTTCGCGATAAAATAATCGTGGATGTAGAAATTGTGTTTGGCGTACCGCTTGTCTATGACGCCATATGAACCAAACGGTACGTTGCCAACCGCCACGTCAAAAAAGTTGTCCTGGAACGCGGTGTGTTCAAAGCCCGTAATCTGTATGTTCTCACGCTGGTAAAGCTGCCGCGCGATGCGCCCCGACACGCTGTCGATCTCCACACCATACAGGTTGGATTCGCTGAGCGACGGCGGCAGCAGCCCCAAAAAGTTGCCGACGCCGCAAGCGGGTTCGAGAACATTGCCACCTGAGAAGCCCATGCTTTCAAGCGCTTTGTATATAGCCTTGATCACCACGGGGGAGGTGTAGTGGGCGTTCAGCGTAGAAGCACGGGCGGCCTTGTATTCCGTTTCATCCAGCAGCGACTTTAGTTCAGCGTATTCATCTCTCCAAGCGCCATCCGTATCATCGAAGGCTTTGGAAAGACCGCCCCATCCGACGTACTGCGACAAAACCTCTTGCTCGTCGGCTGTCGCCAGTCTGTTTTCGCTTTCGATCTGTTTTAAGAGCTTGATAGCGGCAATATTGCGATGGTATTTTTCCTTCGTACCGCCAACACCCAAGTTGTCGTCCGTGATGTGATAGTTGGTGCGTTCGGGCTGCATTTTCTCAGGCTGCGGATATCTCTCCAGCAGGCGCGCAAAGCTTTCTTTGCTTTCTGCACGCATAATAGGATATGTGAGCGACGGATCGCTCAGATGGATATCGAATAGGCCGATTTTCTCGATGATAAAGGGTTTGCCATCCTCCAGATAGACCGTTTCGCCTTCTTTATATGGCAGCGAATTTGGTTTGGTCACATCGTTTTTGCTGCGCTCTACATCCAGCCATTCAGCCGCTTCCTTGTCGGACACGGCTTTTCTGACTTCATCCAAATATGCATTGGCCTGCCATTCGCTGGTGAAGCTCTCGGTAACGCCGTCATCATCGATATAGTAGTCATCGGTAATATCGTCCCAAATTGCATAGCCTTCTTCGGTTTCCACCACGGCGAACCGTTCATATGGTTCTACCGCGCTTTCTTGGGCTATTTTTTCGGCGGTCGCCAGCAGCCTGTCTGCTTCAGCCTGCCCATCAGGACTATTCAGCCGTTCCCGAATGGCGATGGGATCAACATCGTCCAAACTGTCATCCGCAGAAAAAGCGGAGGGCTGTACGCTCTCCGCTTGCGGGATTGTTTCATCTGGCCGTGTAGCCGGTGGCGATTGGGCATGCGCATGGTTTTCAATCCGACGCACGACATCTGCCGGAAGATCGTCACGATAATACGTGACCTTGCCGTCATTCGAGATATGCGCAATGGTTTCATAATCTCCGTTTACCTCATTGAGGCGGTTCCAGACCGTTGTTCCGTTGCCAAGCTCGCCAAACCCAAGATCATATTCCGTATTGGAAGGGACTGCGGATTTTTCTTTTTCAGTCTGTGGGCTGAGCCTTGTTGCGCTGAACAAATCGTCGGGGATGTCGAAGCCGTATTCGCGCCCTTTATCGTCAAAAAGGATAGGCTGAGATTCTTTATCAGGGTCGTGGTAGCTGGCCTTGGTCAGCACATGCCCCTGAAATTCAAGGTTACGCAGCCATGTGTTCAGAAAAGACGTGAGTTCCCGGCTGAGCTTCGGCCTCCATTGATTGTTATCAAGATATACCTCCTGATAGACGCCCAGATAATCATTTTGGTATATCGCGGGCAAAACTTCCTTCTTGTCAAAATCAACGATCAGTTCCATATCGGGGTCGGCCATAAGGTCGCCGTTCTGTTTGCCGTAATGCGCCATCGCCAAACGGTTGTCGCCAATCCATTCGATGCTTAAATCCATAAAACTGTCGACTGACAGCGTGGCATGGCGGTAGCGCTTGTTCATGATATGCGGCGCTATGGCTTCAAGCCGTGCAAAATTCATCTGGCTTTGCGTCCGGCGCTTTTTCTCATCAGGCAGGGTCGTTTCTTTGGGAATGGGCTCTATAATAAAAGGAGCCTCGTCAGCTCCTTTTACTTGGGCGTTTTCATCTGCCGTTGGTTTGATCAGCGGTTTTTCATTGGGGTATCGCGGTTCAAAGTACCGTTCGCTGTCAATCAGCTCTCCGGTGCGCTTTGCGACCACCGCCCATGTCAGCTTGATCGGCTCATCCGCAAAACCCGATATCCTGATTCCTTTGCTGTCATAATCCTCATAACCGCTTTTGGTTTGAGAAAAATAGACAGTTCCACCGCCGATACCGTATTCTTTTTTGAGGAAATCGGCTCTATCCTTATTAACCGGATTTGATGAGAAAAAGTCAATGATCCGCTGCTTGCCGCCTTTGAATCCGCTGCCTCTTAGCAATACGGTATCAATGGCGTGCTGCTCGGTTATCTCGTCAGTATCAGCTCCTGAATCAGATCGCTCTCGATCTCCATAATGCGTGTCTGCCAGAGGTTGTTCGGTGTCTGCTTTTTCATCTGCTCGACCTGGCTGTGCATCTGTGACTGCATCTGCTTCTCGATCTCCTTGCAATGAGGATACAGCATCCCGCCCATGATCATCTGATTGAAGAGTATCGGGTGATTCTTCTCCAGAAATTCTTTTCTCATCAGGCCGTACTTCGTCAGCGGCTCGTCGATCTGCCCCCTGATCTGAAGGTCGGGATACAGCAGGCCGTCCGCTTCCCTGTAACTCATTTCCATATTGCTGGCTCCTTTCTTGTATCCGATTCTCGCGTTCGATGGTTTTCACGGACAGTTCAATTTCCCTGAGTACAGTTTCAGAAATATCGCTGACCGCCGTACCTAAGAGTATCATAGCCGCAGCGGTATTAAAATTATAGAGGTGAGAAAATTGATCAGTGTCGTTTTTTCCGGCTTCCATATGGCACCGAAACCGCACCGTTGCAAGAACGCTCTCGCGCAGCGTATCGCGCAGCATGACCGTGAGGTTCATATCGTCCAAATCGGCCATATAACTTTGTTCTATGGCATATTTGAGTTCAGCCAGCAGCTCCGGCAGACTGTCTTCGATAAGACTGTCGATGACGGCATTGATGGTAGTGCCGAGATCAGCGAAAGGGATATCAAAGCTGTCGGCAAGCTCTCTGCTGATCCTATCTTGATACGCGTCGTTATACGCCCAGATATACGGCATTTTAGCACCGTTGGTGTCCGAAATATCGAACACATAATGGAGCCGCGGGCTGCTGTATTTGCGGTCGATAAGGGCAATGCCTTTGGAGCCGCGGTTGATATAGCGGTGCATCTTATTATTCCAAAGGTCAAAGCTCGCCACCGCCGTGGCGTCAGGGCGCTGGGCAAAGACGAGCAGGCTGTCCCTGAAGCTGTATTTATACAGGTGCGCTGCAGACTTAAGGTATTCAAGCCAGTGACCACGCGCTGATAGTTCTTTGAGCGTCTTGCTGAGCAATTCTTCAATGTATCGCAGTTTTTCTGCCATCAGTATCCTCCTTTTGATATTTATCCTATTATATTTGTTGATAGCTCTGCCAAGGCGCTAACGTTCAAGAGAATCGTCTTTGGATGGCTTTGATTCATAATCGCGAACGGCTTGATCGACGCTTTTTTGGAAGCTGTCCTTTTCCTTATCGCTAAACATCTGCGAATACCGATTTTTCTGTTCTTCGGTCAGAGACACGAAGCAACGGCGGCCATTCATGCTGGTAATGACGATAGTGCCGTAATATGGCTCCCCATCAATCGTTCTGTTGTAAGGCAGCCCTGATTTACGTCCGTTCGCGTTAGCCAGGACAACCGCGGAATCCTTAAACGGACACCACACCGCTGTGTTACCGCCCACCTCGTCACAGAAGGAATATGGTTCGCAATATATTCGCGCTTCTAATGGAGGTTTCTGTGGCTCAATGATTAACACGCTTACCTTTGCGTATTTGTCTACATCGGGGACAGCATTAAGCTTATCCCTGATACTTTCAATATGTTGGAGCAGTTTTTTGTCGTTATAGTCAATGGTATCGCTTCTGTCGTATTCCATAAGGGCCTTGTAGACGACGGCCATTTCATCGGGGCTGAAAAGCCGCGCCTCATCCACCAGTTCTGAGCGCCGCGCGAAATCCTCTTTTGCAGCCTGTATATTATCGTTAAAATAATGCCCAAGGGCGACGCTGCCGTCATACTGTTTACGCCAAGTGATATACTCCGTGCGCTCACGCTCATTCACCTTAAATGTGCGCTCGGCCAGTACGTACTTATCGGTTTCAGCCAGCAGCTTGCAGCCTTTGGGCAGCGTGACGGGCGGCTGCTTTGTATCGTTGTTTTTTATTATTATGGTATCTGCTTTCGTATCCATGATTTCCGCTCCTTTTCTTATGAATTGATGCGTCAGTCCTCCAAGCGGAAGGCCGACGCATCAATTGAGGGCATGACGCCCTCAATCATCTGCCAACTGCCGTTTTCGCCGCATTTGCAGCAGATAGGCATATACACACGTCTTGCCGCTTATCGTCGCAATGCGTTTGCAGAACCGAGCGCTTGAAAAGCGTGTGGCGAACAGCCGTTTGCAATAGGCGCACCGCTTATACATCAGCTTATACAGGTAAATGTTGGTCAGCAGCAGGCATATGAGACGATAGATATCATCAAAGAAATACACGCTGCACAGCTTATTTTCGATGAACACATTCTGATACGCATACTTCTCAGCGAAGATGAACGCAAAATCCTTCTCGATGAGTGTGGGGATATCGGTGTGCAGGTAATCGTCGCATTGCTCCAGCAGCGCCGTGACCTTGTGCTTTAACCGCTCATCTATTGTGACCACGCTGCTATCATCTACGATGGCATGCCCGTATAGAAGGTCAATAAGGCAATTGCCAAAGCGATACGCCTTTTCCTTGATGGGCTTGCCGCCATCTGTCTTGATGGATAAAATCTCGATACGTCTGTCCGTATAATATGTGATCTTCATAATGGTTTTCCCTTTCCGTGAAATAGAAAAAGGGCGACCAATCCGAAGATCAGCCGCCCGTATCTATTTCTTATTTTCTTCTTTTTCTGATACGCAGAAATACAATCCCACCGCCAATAAACAAAAGCATGGCGATAGCCAAAATTGATTTCAAATCCATTCGTTTTCCTCCTTCAAACGTATTTATTTTTGCGAAATAGCTGTAACCAGCCGCTATTCCGTTTTCAAACATGAGCATACAGATATCCCAACACAGTGGCGCCAAATGCACCAAAGGCCAGAACCGGCGCGAAAGGGATTCTTTGTTTCAGCGTTTTTTTCTGCACCCATGAACGAATAATTAGGACAGTCATGACGGGTACCATGAGCGCAAAGGCTATTATCGTATTGAGCAATCCCAGATACAGACTGATACCCATAAGGAGCTTCACATCGCCTGCGCCCATGACGTTTTTGAACCAAGCAATAGAGAAGGGAATGCACAACGCCAGCCCTGCCGGGTAGGCCCACCACGTATTGACGGATATGATTAGTAAAATCGTATGCACCAGCCCCAGGCACAGCAACAGGATGATAGACATGTTTGAAACGGTGCGCGTCCGGATGTCCGTGTATGCGCACCATGCGAGAAGGGCAATAAAAAAAGCATCCATCAGGATGCCAAGGATTGTATTCATATTAAATTACCTCATAGACAGTTTGTTTTTTAAGTCTCAATTATGCTCATACTGTACAGTTCAGCAACTCAGGCATATCCACCATTATATGGATTGACTTAGAATAATGTGCAGATGAACCACTAACCCATAATAAACATTAGAGGAAACTTATAAATGATTACATATTCTTAAATCCCATTTTGCTGTCTCTCTTCACATTCATGATACGCCTGAATCAGGACATCAACAGCTCTCTCTGCATAAAACTCAGTCTTGAGACCAGACTTTTTTTGGGGGTCAAGGTATCGAACTTGGCATAATACTTTGTCCTCTTTAATTTTCCTCATTGCATGATTGAAGATAATGCCGAACTTAATATTTGGTTCTTTTTCTTTTGCTCTCATTCGCAGATCTGCATATCTTAACGGAGGAATATCTGGCTCAATGCGGAATACTGGCGCATTTGGATCGTCGGTAATGCGAATTCCTCTTCTCAATTCAACGGAATCTACGGAATTACTTAGTGAGGCAATTATATCTGCATTCTTAACGTCTCTAACTTTATCTGTAACGAGATTAAATCCGACAACAATACTTTCTTGCACACCATCGTTATCCAATTCACGAATATGCTGAATTACATCATTAACAAAATCATTATGTACATTACTATAGTTCTGCTTCAAATAATCTACAGGATCAAAAGGCAGTCTCAGACCAATCGGAAGAATAATTAAATTGTCATCCTTGGTAATATCTTTTTTAAAATATTTTTTTACAAATACATCATAATTCAATACAGCTTTGCTAATCAGCATGAATATAATGGGATCAAGTTCCTTTTCTATAAAATGAACGTTTGAACAACGATATTCATTTAATAGAGCGAGATTATCATATATTGCCGCAAATTTCTTGTTCCTCTCGGCAGTATTTATATGGTCTTTAGCCAAGATAAGCGCCTTTGAAAAAGAAATAGTGTGTTTCCCATCTTTTTCGTATATTTTCTTCTTACCAATATATTTGTACACATACGCTTTGAGGGCGAGCTCCCATGCATTTATGATTAAAATAGAAGAAGATGGATACCTATAATCAATATGTGGTTTATTATGAATCTCAATACCAGCAAATAATGCGGCTTGAGATGAATCCAGCAGTAATTTTGTTACAGATTTCCCACGCGACATGTGTGCACCTCCAAGCTTCCTTTGGTTTATGAGTTTCCCATTTTTGCTACAATTGCTAGTTGAGTTATATGGTTAGGCAGTCGTTTCGCTAAGATCACAGCAAATTTTCTTTCTCAAGTCACCGTTCAGGCTTGAGCTTTTTCATAGAAGACCGAGTTTGTTATTTATCAAGAAAGTCTTTTAGCTTTTTATACTCATCTTGATCCAAAATATCAAATTGGCCTTCAGTAGCGAGTTTAATTTTATCCCGTGCTTTTGAAAGCCGCTCAAACATAGGTAAAATAATCGTATTTGTTCTATTAACAAATCTATACATGTCGTTTTTATTTAGAGGTATTTTATAGCCTTTACTGGAACTTGATATTAATACACCGCTATCCCGAAGATTTGCAATAATCTTCGTTTTAAAGTATCGGTTACTTCGGACAATACTCAGTTTTTCATAAGTGTTCCTAATCAGATCCTTACTACTCGTATACCTTTCTCCATGATTTATATCAAGCTGTCTAAGTAAATACTCGATAGTAATTACTTTTTCTCTGGTCTCAATATCAGTATCATTACGATTTCGGTTAAGATAATCATTGGCTAGCCTAATACTTGTCTGTGCAATAATTTGATCGCACTCACTAACATTGTTTACCATCTCATATTCAAGCCGTTCATACCGTGTCGGCCATTCTTTTTTCCCAATTTCTTTGCTTTTTAGATACCCATAGAATGTCATGTATTCCGATGTAATTTTGCCTTTTTCGTATCCGAAAGAAATCGTCCCTGCCAATAAATCGGCCAATTGAACTAAAACACTGTCTTCGCTTTTAATAAACTGAAAATAAAAATCCCCACCTTCAATCATGCTGAGCAATGTATATGGATGCTTTTTCTCAATATAGGCTTTGAATCCTCGCATAAAATCGCTTGAGCCGTGTTCATCAGCATAAATGGATAGTTTCGAATAGGCCATGCTAAGCTCATAATAGAGTTTATCGTGTAAATATTTTAAGAATGACTTCTTGTATCTTAATCCGCTGGTTTCCCATATCATTGATTTGTCTATAATAAAAGTATAGAATGAAAAGCCAATATCTCTCAACTCCGCTAGAAGCTTTTTTCGTCTTTTATGATTATCATCTGTTTTAATGTTCTTTGATTTTATTTCTCCTGTTTGAAAATGTTTTTTTCTGAATGCTTCAATGTTTTGCTCAAGCATCTGCCTCTTGCTTTCAGGCACTATAACTACAGCCAAAATAAAATGGCTTGTGGTACCATGCTTACTTAATTCAAGACTTGTATTGCCGCACTCATCTATGAATGCATACATCCTTTCGTCAGACACTTGCTCGTTTTCCTTATCTAATAAGTTTAAAAGTATTTGCGCCTATCCAGTAGATCTGCCATTAATATTGATAATCGAAGGTTAACTCTTAAGCCAATTATCGTCGAATTTAACCCTAAAATCTTCCAATACTTCTTCGAACCTTGTAAACCCAGCGTCTTTCAATTGCTTCGAAAAACCAATACTACGTTCCGTGCCTATGATGGCTGACCAGAAATATTGTCTCATTCCTTCGGCTTTTCGTTGCTTCATACGCATAATAGTTAGATTTATACCAGCTTTTAATTCTTTCGATGCATTTGAAGACTGTAAAACTGGATTAAATACATTTTTATGCAAGTAATCCATTAACTCTTCTTCTTTTGTCATATCGTTCTCCTCTTAGTTAAATAAACTTATTCTGTAATTGCAGCATCCATTTCTATTTTAGAAAATCTTTGCTCATACTTCCGACTTTCTCTTTCAGCGATTTTCTCATGTTTCTAAACATATTTTTCATATGTTTGTTAAGCCTATCATTAGCTTTTGAATTGTTATTACTAAAGCATTCTAAAATATCATACAAAAAGATTGTGGCTTCTTTGAGTAGTTTATAACATTCCTTTTCAATTCTTGAGTTAAGGAAGTCCTCTCCTTCAATAGTTACAATATTTTCAAAGAGTTTTGTATACACAAATAATACCATGACTCTGGTTAATAGGGGATTTGTTTCTTTCTCGCACGTGAAAATACCATAATTATCTAAGTAACATGGAAGAATAGAATAATTGCAGTGAGAATAATTACATAAGTATTCATAAAAATCGTAAAAGTAATCTTTGTCTTTTCCTAACCTCATTTTTGATGGAGCTCGCTGATTAAATGGAGTTTCACTCTTATTTTCTCTTTCTATTGCAACTTTTCCATCATATATTATTTTTCTCTGTGCAATTAGTTGAGGTATAAATAAAAAATCATTTAACACTTGTGGCTCGTAGCTTTCGTCAATATATCTGCTAGCTAAATATCCTTCGAACATGCTTCGTAATATTATCAAAACATCTTCTGTTTTTCCCGAACATAAAAGTTCACGTATACTAATTAAAGATTTCGTACTTTTTGTAAAGACGAAATATTGATAGTCATCGACAAATCGTTCATCTGGTTCTCCTGTTATATGCAAATATGCATCGCCATATCGAAAACATGCATACCAAACAAAACCTCGTCCTCTTAGAATAAATTTATTAATGTATTTGTTACATTGAGATATGGCCTCATCCATTTGCATTTATCTCAGCCCCTTTTATTAATACATATGGCCATAATACATCTTTTTCTTTATAGCAAACAGCAAGGATCGTTTTTCGGAGTGATAATTATAGTTTTTTCTCTTGCCCTAGAAACTGCCACTCTTAAATTTATTCGCGCTTGATCCAAGTTTTGGGGATTAAATACGATGCGCTGCCCCGGAAAAGCACCTTCATAGACTATAACTTCATCAAATTCTTTTCCTTTTGCTTTATGAATCGTCATAACACTTACGCCATTCCAAACTTGAGTGGACATTGAAAAATGTTCTTGGGCAAGAGCATCCTGAACTGCTTTTTTTGCCCCCATATAATTATGGCTTCGCTTCCATAACTGCCCTAAACCGGCATTAAGGATTGAGCCTCTTCGAAGTAATTTTAGATACTTTGCATCATTCGCAACTTTTATAAGATATTCGCTTAAAGCGGATGCTATGATATCGCGAACCATAACCCAATCAGCAGCAACATCACCTGTAAAACTAGCATCATTGCACTTTTTAATAATACAACTACAGTCATCAATAACACATTGGCGTGTTTTTCCTTTTACAGAAATTCCTTTATTGTATTGCATTAGGCACGATGCAAACGCGATATCAGCTTTACAAGGAGCTTTTGTTCCTCTTCTGCCAAGGATATGTGAGCAAAGATTTTCGATTAGATCTTCTTTTGAAGCTTTTTTCTGTGAACCACCATCTAATAATCCCGCGATTAATTCACCGGCAATACAAGGACCAGCTGTCTCAACGGCAAGGTCATGATGTATTTGAGGTAATACTTGACCGCTGGATAATTGTTGACGGCTGTCAAGAAAATCTGATACGGTAATCATTAATGAGTTTGTCGGGAGTAATACTGCAATAGACCAATTATTTCGTCCCGCCTTTTTTTGGCGATTATAAGCATTCAAAATATATGATTTTAAATTAATGAGCTGTGCATTATTTTTTCTGGGCGGATAATAGTAACATTGAACATCATTGTAAGATTCACTTTTATTTTTCCCTATTAACAGATCATTACCATACTTTATTATATCAGTTCCCGCGCTTCGGTTATTTTCTTGTCCGAAATCAAAAACAGCCGGTTTAAATGCTTCTATAAACTGTCTGATTCGAGCAGGGCTTGCCCCACGAAAATCATATATACGCTGTTCTGGGTCAGCTAGAGAGATTAAACAACTGCGTTTCCCAAGCTCTTGTATGAATTCCCACTCTTCCGAGTTCGTATCTTGAAATTCATCAAAAATAATTACAGGATATGCTGCTGCAATTATTTTCGCAATAGCTTGGCTTTCATTAAATAGACAAAAACACAATTTTGCAAATAAATCAAAATGTATCAATCCCTCCTCGTTAAATAACCGCCATTTCTCATTTTCCTTGTTATCTACAACCGCTAGTCTTGAAGCGGACTCATGAGGTGGCAAGAGACGTAAAGCATTGTTGTTAAGAAGGTACCCATGGCTCCGTAATAATGTCCAAGCAAAACTATGATATGTGGTAATGTCTATTCGTGATTTTAACTCAGAAGGAATAACAACATTGGCATGTTGTTGAACTCGAAGTATTGTTGCACGCGCAAAACTTAAAAACAAAATAGTTTGCCCGGCCAGCAAGTCCTTTCGCTCTAAAATATATTTGGCTTTAATTAAAGCTATTGTTGTTTTCCCTGACCCAGGCCCTCCCATAATAAGCAGGTTACCGTCCGTTTCGAGGAGCTCTTTTTTTTGTTCGCTAAGTTCAAACATCAGTTTCACCTATACTTGCAACATCTTCTTCCCTGCTATAATCTTCCGTTTTTTCAGATGGTGTTTCAGCTTTAGAACAGGCATGATTGACAATCTGAATAAGCGAATTTTTAATATAATCAGGCATCTCTGACTCATCGCATTGTTCAAGAAAATTGGCAGCTATACCTTCACCTTTATAGCTTTTAAAGAACCTGCGGAGAGCGTCTTTGATACCATTATCTGAAGTTTCCTCACAAGGTTGAATATCAGCTAAATGAGATGGCCAATCACCGCAAGAAACAACAGCGAGTGCATATCTTTTTAGAGCCACACTATCAGAACCATTAATTATGAGGTTTTCAAATCCTTTTTCTTGTGCTTCCAAGGCGATATCAACGCTTCCCTGTATTTGGGTTAAACTTTCTTCTGTCTGTTTATCGAACATAGCATATACTACTTTACCAAGTCTTTTAAAATATCCGCCGAGAGGAGAAACTTGCGTATCAGTTTCTGCGTTTATTACCGCTATCCCTATTCCCTCCAATGATTTATAAGTATCTGGCTTTAGCTCTGAAAGACGATTAGCAGAAGCGGGTATAGCGTCATATTCTGTGCGCCCCTCAACAATAATGACTCGTCTCGCCAAAAGTGCTTCACAGAATCGTCTTTTTATTTCATCTCTATATGTTTTTTGCTTTACCGTAGGAGGGTAAGTAGCCGCAATACCGGTTAAGTTCCCGTTTTGCCTGCAAATCACCATTATCTGTGAAGGATCAAATTCCTCCAATACATATGGAGAATGAGATGTAAAGATCGCCTGAGCAGATTTACTAATAATACTATTTATAACTCTTTTTTGAGTATGAGGCGGAAGCGCGATTTCAGGTTCTTCCATTGCAAATATGACATTCTGTTTTAGTTCAGCAATTATAGACAACAGTGCTAAAACTAGTGTGTTAATCGTTCCCGTCCCCTGATGGTGAAATGGAGCAGCATATTCAGAACCATCTTCTTTTAAAGAGCCGGTTCCCAAAAATACTGTGAGAATCTGCCGCAAATGTTCGCGAGTCATCTGGGAAACCCTGATTTGAGGCGCATCTGCACATTCGATAGGGACTAACTCGCGAACAGCATTTTGAACAGATAGCAATGTATCACTAATGCCAAGTTCAGGGTCACTTGCAACAGAAATATTGTATAATTGCCGAAGAATGTCTTCCCACATTTGAGGGCGAAGTTCTTTGATTTGCAAGATAATATCCAATAAAGAACCGTGTTCCAAACTCAATGCGCGAGACCCGGTACGCATTGTCCTTAAATAAAGAAATCCGCATATTCGCTTGTCTCTTGCTCCAAATCGTTCAACTGTACCATCCTCAATCTTGGGAGAAAGAAAAAATGTTTCTCCCAAAAAGTCATCCTCTTCAACATCATAGTAACCGTGAAACCCAATACGTAATGCAGAAAGCACCCCCTCTTGGTCGGTTTGCTCAGCTGGCGGCGAATCAATAATCATGTTAGTATTAGATGCCCACCATTCAAGATGATTACGAAAATGAATCTGCTGTTCTAAATTTAGATCAGTTATTGTAGCTTCAATATTTATATCGATGGGTGAATTTTCTGCAGATAAATACTGACCAGCATAGAAATCATGTTCATCAATAATTGGCTTTCTCTTTAGTCTCTCAGGGCCTAACACTAAATCAATCGCTTCTAAAATAGTTGATTTACCACTATTATTATCACCAACTAAAACGGTATCGTTAGAAAAGAATAAATTTGCTTCCTTAATTCCTCTGAAATTGTATATCTTCAAATTAACTAATCGCATACAACATTCTCCTTATTAATTGATGATATAAAATTTGTTAAAATTAACTTTGACCTAAACATTATAGACATTATATACCACTCGCAAGAATATGAACAGGTAAATATTATATTCATAATCAACAGTTCATGACTGCCAGATTCCCGTCTCATTAATAATATATAGAGGCCATATTCGATATATTATAACATGCCCTATAAGCCTAAACCATAGGGCATGTTATTCATCGTCACCGCTTTATCGTCGTAATCCTGTCGTACATATCGCCCTTAATCATCAGTGTATCGATTTTGTGCTCATAGAGCTGGCCGACCGGTGACCACGCGTAAAACGCCTGTGCCCACGCGATATACTCTCCGTCAGGATACCAAATCGGCGTGTAGTGCAAGCGGCTGCTCGTGACCGAATACGGATTGACAGCAAGCTGCCATGTGGCTATTAGACCTCCCGCTGTACCTGTTTTAACATGCAAATCATCTCGCACGTTCTGCCATGCTGATAGCTGACCGTACGCGCTCTCAGGATAGCGTACCCAAACCATTTGCGCGCCGACAAGCTTTTCGGGATGGTCATAGTTGGTCGTTAAGGTGGTAGTGCATTGTACAGAAAACCCGAAGCCTGATTCCATCTGTTTTGGCTTGTCGGTATAAGCGATGCGCTCATCAGGCAGTATGGAAAACGCTGTTGTCAGCCGTGTATAGAAGCTCTTTGTAATATAACTACCGTTCTCTAGCCGTACCTCCTGCCATGTATGGTAGGAGGATGAAGTAGCTGTCGGCAAGCCAGTCAGCCCATACACCGTATAACGCTGTTTCATCCCTGCATCGTCGGGGTCGGCCACTATGGACACCGGAACGTTCTTCACCTGAATGTTCTTTGTCAGCGTGTTGTTGCTTTCATCCGTTTCATCCAGCACATTATCCGGGTCTGCGGTGATAATAACGGTATAGCTTCCGGCTGGCGGTACGGTGATGCGAAACACAGCAAGATTGCACCCATTACCCGCAACGGGGATGCGCTCCGTATATGACGCGCTGCCAATGCTCAGCCGTATGTCCACTGAAGGCACCGGCTGCGCTGTATTGTTTCGCACCGTGGCCGATACCGTCACTTCCTTTCCCACGTACCAATCCGTGATCGTCGAATCTATAATCTCGATATCAGGGCGCAGAGCATTGATGGATATTGTTGCAGTGCGTGTATTGTTGTTCTCATTACTTTCCGCAATGATGTTGTCCGGATCAACGAAAGCGGAAACGGTTATGTTCTGTGCGGAAAGCGCCGTAGGCGCTGTAAAAGCAAATGTCACTGTCTGGGTCGCGCCAATGCCAAGCGCCAATACATTCTTTGAGAACGTCCCTATGCCCGGCACTGTGAGCCGAACCGTCGTGGCTGCCGATGCCTTTTGCCCAATGTTTTTGATCACCGAAGTTACCGTTACCGTTTCACCAGCTTCATAAACGTCCTTGTCTCCAGCAAGCGACGTGACGGTCAGATCAGGAAGCGACGCGAGCACCTTGAACGAAGCCGATCGCGTGTTGTTGTTCTCATTACTCTCCGCAACAGCGTTGGTCGAATCCGCCGTGGCCGTCACCGATATGGTTCTATCAGCGGTGTATTGAGGCGCTATATAAGTAAAACTCACATTCGTGGTGCCGCCCACTGCCAGCGATGACACGTATTTGGTCTGTGTCGCAAGATCGGGAGATGTCAGCGCGACATAAAAGCAGCCCGCTGATCTGAGGCCCTG
>Ga0265293_10007781_pt1 | contig 16300 bp, 14 predicted proteins | sample Munlanlewell138R_FD_192505 | JGI IMG/M metagenome (GOLD analysis project Ga0265293, IMG submission 192505) | Leachate microbial communities from a municipal landfill in Southern Ontario, Canada - Leachate well 138R | ecosystem: Engineered > Solid waste > Landfill > Unclassified | place: Canada...
CTGTTTTTCTATGATTTTCATGAATTGTTTACACTTTTTCATCTAAATATTGGATAATAATAAAGAGGGATACCCTTTATTATATCTTTTTTAATGTGTAAACCTAATTGCTGCAATAGTAATATTGATTTTTCATAAATGTATTGACAAATTAAAAAAAAGAGATATAATTGCATCGTCCATTTAAATTATAATCTTTAAATTATAAACAAAACAAATGGAACAAAACAAAAACAAAAGAAGATTAAAGCAAATGTGTTTCGTTTTAATTTGGGGAATGATTCACATGGTAAATTTAGGTATAACTGTAGAAAGTAATAAAGCTTTCGCAGTAGATGTACCATTTACCACATTTCAAGAAAGCCAAAAAGAAAATTCTATTAAAATCAAGGAATCATTATCCGATGGTCTTTTTAAGTTTATAGATTTTATAAAAACAAAAGTATCAAAAACTAATTCGGAACTTTCATCAAAATCAAAAATTACAGTCAATAATTCTATAAAAGATGAACTGATTTCACAAGAATATTTTTCTGATATTTTGTATAGCAAAGACAGTTTTTACATCAATTATCTAGCAAAAGAAAAAATCATTTCTACAAGCCAAGAAAAATTTAATCCAGACAATTTCATTCGTTTAAACGAGTTATCAAAAATTCTAGTAAATTCATATCGTTATAAAATATGATATAAACTGGATTGAAATGTTGGATTATCTGATAAAAATTATTTTGACAAACTTATGCCAAAATATTACAATACAGCATATGAAATGTGATTATTAAATTGATTGGAAAATATAGATGATTATGAGAGATTTGTCTCTTATGATGATTTAGAGCAAATTCTACAAAACTTCAAAAGACAATATCCAGAATTGATAAATCTATATTATTTAGACCTTGATCAATCAATTATTACTATCAAAAGAGGAGATATTTGTAGAATAATATTCAAAACTTTAATGTTGGATAATGATAAAAATACAGATATAGCTTATCAGGATATTTATTATCATACAAATTTTGATGCAATTCAAACTCTAGCATCTTTAGGAATTACAAATACTGAAAATTCTAGATTTTATCCAGACAACAATATATCTCGTTGAGATTTTATTGTGATGTTTGTTAAGTCTTATTTAAAAGCAAATAATAAAAATTTAGAATTATCAAATATTAATTTTGATATAGAAGATTTAGATTACAATTCTAGTTATGCTCCTTATGTGCTTTATGCAAAAGAACACTGACTCATAGATTATCTATTAGAAGTAATTAGATCTAAAAATTATATCAATATTGAAAAAAGGATGACAAAACATGAGGCTTTTTACATAGTTTCAAATATTGCTAATATTAGTTTCGATTACAATATTTTAAAAGCAGATAAAGAGTTTATTTCTAGATGAGAATCTGCTCAAATTATGTTAGATGCTTTCAGCTTTTCCTCTAAAACTTGATCATCAAATAATAATTGAGAAAACAACAATATACCAAATAGCCAATTAGAAAAATTTGTTACAAATGTTAGATGACTCATAAAATCTCCAAAGTTATCTTGGATTTGGAGCCAAATATCTTAAAGTAACTTTTATTTATTAGTTTTTTTAATTTCAAAAATTATTCTCAATTTAGATTAACTTTGATAATCCCTATTATCAAGGGGGATTTTTTAATTAAAATTACCTTGTTTTTCATAGTTAAATAAATATCTTACACTCAAGTATTGTTTTATTTATATAAAGTTTTTTAATATGAATAATATGAAAAAATTTTCACTTATTACTTTTGTTCTGTCTCTCACAATGCTTTTATTTTTAAGTGCTTGTAGTCTCACTTGAAATGTTTCAAGAGGTTCAACAGACTGAACCATGAGTTTACCAAACAATGAAGTTACTAGTATTGTAAAAGATTTTGCAAAACAATTAAAAATAAAAGAGTCTGATATACAAGCAGAAACTTTCAAATGGTACAATCATGCAAGTCAAAATTATGAATGATATGATATAGAGGGATACTCCATTTCTATGACATGAGTCAAAAATGATGATATATTCTCTATCACCAAGTATTTTGATGGATGGATAACTGATCATCTTGGAAGTGATATTGATGGATGATTAATTTCATATATAAAAGATGATATTGTTTGTTATTTCTCTGCTTTTTATGAACAAGAAATACCTGAAGATTTAATTACTCGAGAATGAGATTGGAATGATGAAAAACACAATAAAGCTCGAAAAGCCTTCTACGAGATAGCTACAAATAAAATAACTTTAACTTGCGGGTTTTTACCAGAATGAATTGTATTATTTCAAGATTTATATTTTGATGCTATGGGACAAGAACCATTTCGAAATGCATCTATTAGATGAAATCATATTGCACGATTTGATACAAACTGAGCAAAGGATTATTATTTAGGTGAATTGCAAGCTGAATGAGATAGTCTGGTCTTTGACTGATGAAATGAGCTAAAATGAACAATCAAAAAGGCTAGCTGTGTAGATGATGCTATTTGAGAACAACATGATTATCAAGTTATATTTACAATTGAATGAGATGTAAAATTTCAATGATGTGCAGATAAAGTAAATTTAGACTTTGATTTAAAGATATGAGAAGAATGAACTTTGCTTGGTCTTGCCAAAAAAGTAAATTATAAATACCAATGAAGTCATAATATAAAAGATATGACTTATATGGTTTTGGATATAGTAAACAATTATTTTTATCTTAATATTCTTATCCAATCAAAGGATTGAGATTTTGAGTCATATAGACTCGTATTAGAAAAAGCAGAATCAGGTCGAAATGTGATATATGAATGAGGTGATGAAGTTGATCATGAAACTTGCGAAGAATTAAATCAATATGATAGTAATTTAATGGAAATGTTTTTCTTTTTTCATTGTCCCAGAGGATAGTTGCAATTTCAAATAATTTTTCAAAAAAGAAAAAGAGCTTTATATTTTAAAGTGTAGTTTTTAATTATAAAAACTTTAACATTAAAATGCTTCCAAGGTTTTCTTAATAGTTTTTTCAATTTTTGTTTGATTTATAACAAGCATATTGCCGCCAATAGGAATAGCATGTTTTCTAATTGCTTCTAATATTTCCTTGTGTTTAACCATTGTTTCCATAAATAACTCCTTTTTTTAATTTTTTACCAATTGATGCTTTTCTAGGAACAAATATAATAGTGTTTTAATTTTTTCAAAACACTATTAAATGTTTTTTACAAAAGTCAAATTCCTTACAACAAAAATACTCAAAAATTTGACAAAAAAAAGTTTTTTGATTATACTTGTAATATATTTATTATCTTACAAAAAGAAAATGTCAAAAATTACTCATCATCTCAATTTAAATTCCAATAGCATTGGAGCTCATTTCAAAAAGCATCATAAAAAGTATATCTTTGGCTTGATATCTGGAGCACTATTATACAAAGCTATGTCTTTAATATTAGCTAGTGTATTTTTAAATAATTTTAATATACAGCAATCTTTTGCAGACAATACAGAAATGCCCGATAACCCAGAAATAGAGTATACTGAAGAAAATAATTGAGAAGAAAACTCAGTAGAAGAGTGAGAGTATTTTGATTCAGAGGAAGAAATGGATGAGTGAGAAAATCCTAATTTAGAAGACGAAATAGAAGAAATAAATGATATTGATCCAGAAGAAGAAATAAACAATATCCATGAAAGTTCTGTTTGTGGTTTGTGAGATATAGGATTATTGTCTCCATTATCTTGAGATATTTTAAAATGAGAAATTGAAATTTCTTGGACTTATAAGAAAAATATTTGTGAAGAGATTCCACTTGTTGTAAAACTTCGAGATGCAAATACTCAGTATGTGAAAATTTGAGAATTAGAGGCTTGAGAAAATTCTTTGATCTTCGATAGCTCTTTACTATATTCATGATTTTATAATATTACAGGTTTAAATTCAACTGGCGAAGAAATTTTGCTTCATGCTTGAAGATATCCATGATTAAATACAAAATATTTTTCATGACATAAAATAGTAATATATTCTCAAGATATGGATGTGTTGTATGAATGAGATCATTTTACCATAGACAATGAAAGTCCATTTTTATCAGAAGTTATATTGACGACAGAATGACAGACCTGAAACTATATCTGATTAGGTAAAAAAGTATCAGTATCTTTCAGTGCTAATGAAGAATTATCATGAGTTGTTGTTAATATATTATGAGTAGATGCAGATTTAGAAGAAAAAGAAGATAATAATTACGAGTACATCAGTTATTTATCAGAACAACACACTTCTTGAAATATCATTTATAATGTTGAGTTTGAAGATTTAGCTGGTAATACTGGATATTACGAATGATATTCAGATATTATTTTCAAGAAAAAAGAACCACTTGTAAGAGATCTTGTTTTTTCTTTGTCTTGAGAAGATTTACAATTAGATTTGGATGTTGATGAAGAAAGTAACTTAGAGTTTATTTATGTTTTATCTGGTAATACAACATGATATACAATAAATTCTTCATATTGAACCTCTCATACAATATTATTAGAAGATATAAATGTTTGAGATTATTACAATTATTCAATTGCCATTAGAAATTTAGCTAATAATATATGATATATTTGATGATATTTCCAAATTACATGAGAGGATGTTTCATATGATTTTCAAAACATTAATTGATCAGATATGCTGGTTGGTATATGATTTGAGCCTAAAATTATAAATACAGACTCTATCTTAAATGGATTATTGATGGAAATAGACAAATTTAATTCTTGTAAAGAGTGAATATCAAGATTTAATACTTTAAATATTCCAGTTTGATTGTATCATGCTAAAGTGGAAATGCCAGAATTAGAAAAATCTTATGTAAGAAAATTAGTTAGCGCTTTCTCTATAGTACTTTTTGAGAGAGTAGAAAGTGCTGGATTAAATAAGGATCTTATAGATAAAATTACATCAGAATTCAACGACTTCCTTGTAATATTAAAATTAGTACAAGATGATGATAATCAATGTGAACAAAGCTTATCCAACTATTATATGTCAAGATTTAGAAATAATTTAATAAAATATAATTTAGCAGAAGAATAGTTTGTTATATTTAGAAAATTAATAAAGTTTATCAAACAATTTTAATATAAAATTCTTTTTTTAGATGTTTTTAATATTTACTATTCTCTTGTCTCCTTTTTTTTCAATTTTTACTATTAGATATTCATAAATATCCAATATTTCTATAAACTTTGGTCGTTCTATTGTAATATAATCATATTGAGAAATTTGATCATTTATTCATTTTTCCCAAACTTCATTTTCATTTTCTAATCTATACATATCTATGTGCAATAACTTATCATCATATGAATTCAAATAAGTATAAGTAGGGCTTTGAACAATATCTTCATTTATCCCCAATCATGTAGCAAATCCTTTTGTAAATAAAGTTTTTCAGGCTCATAAATCTCAGTATAATAAAATTATTTTGTGATTTTTTGCTATTGTTTTTCATAATTCAAACATCTCTTTTGGAGAACTTATAATCAATTCCATTTTATTTTTTCAAAATTAAAAGACAGCTTAGGACTTATGATCATTAATTATAACTTATAAAGCCATTATTTTATTATAAGTTTTCTTGCTTTTAATTCAATAAAACATAGATTTGACTTGAGCAAGCCAATAAGCTTGTAAACTTAATACAGCTTATCAGGTCTATTTAGCACAAGTGTATTTGTTAAGTTAGTAATTTTGTAAATTTATAACTTGTAAATTTTAAATACAAATATTTGTTTTATGAAAAAATTATATTTAATAGATTGATCATGATATTTATACAGAGCATATTATGCTTTCCCTGAAATGCCAGACAAAGATGGTCATAATACAAATGTAGTATATTGATTTTTTCGTATGATTTTAAAATTATTCCACGACAAACCAGATTATTTTGTAATAGCTCGAGATGCTCCTACAAAAACTCACAGACATGAAGTTTATCCAGAATACAAAGCTAATAGAGTAAAAGCACCAGATGATTTTAAAGCTCAAATTCCTATTGTTCAAGATTTAGTAAGAAAATTAAACATAGCAAATTTAGTTGTCCCTGGATATGAAGCCGACGATATTATTGCCTCAATAGTAAAAAAACAAAAACAAGACCCTAAAATACTTTGCAATATTTTTTCTGCAGACAAGGATTTAAAACAATTATTAGATGATAATGTTATCTTTACAGATCCAAGTAAATGAACAGTATATAACACAAAAGATTTTGTTCAAGAATTTCTGTTTCAACCAGAAAATATTTTAGATTATTTAGCTTTGGTAGGAGATAGTGCAGATAATATTAAGTGAGTTCCTGGGATATGACCAAAATGAGCAAGCACTTTGATACAAAAATATCAAAATATAGAAAACATATATGAGCAAATAGAAGAGATAAGTGGATGAATCAAAGAAAAACTACTTGAATGAAAAGAAGAAGCCTTTAAATCAAAAGATTTAATATCTTTGCTTAATGTTCCAGAAATAGATTTTGTAAACATAGAAGACTATAAATTTGATATAGATTTTAACAAATATCAGGATATTTTAATAAAAGAACAAAATTTTGTTTCTATGGAAAAAGCTCTTAATGAATTAAAAAATAAATTTCAAATGCCACAGCAAAGTACTCTTTTTTAGATTGAAAAATTTCTCAAATTTATCAAGTTACTAATTAACATTCAAGCTTATAAATTTGATTATTACCTCAACTCCACCACAATCAGTTGACTACCTCCAGCTAAACTATTCATCATAATATTATTGATCATTTCTTGATATTGTTGAATATTATTTTGTTTTAATACAGAGTAAAGATTTATATATTGTATCAAAACAAACCTTTCATCTTGAGTCAGACTTGCGACCATAGCTGATACATTTTCTGGATTTGATAAAAATACATTCATAGTATTTATGATTTTTGCTTCATCTATTGTTTTCCCATATACATCAGCGATATCAGATATTGCTTGTCCATTTGATACTCTAGCATTAAAAATTTGTGCTATTGTATTTACTAAGTCATTAGAATTTTCCAAGAATCTTGCAGCCGCCAATTGTGCTCTGATGTAAGTTAATTCATTTTTTGATTTTTCTCATAAAAAAGAACTTAATTCTTCATCATTTAGCTCAAAACCATATTTTGCTCATAAATTGTTGGAATAAAATAATTTTCCATATCATTGATCTATTAGTTGAGCTAACATCAATATGGAACCTTTTTCTAAAACTTTTCCATTTATAGGGTCAGTTTTTGCAAAAAATCTATGAAATAAAGATTCATTACCTTCTCACATAACTACAGTTGCTATATTTGGATCTATTACCAAATATTTTATATTTTCAGATCTAATTCTTTGATACATTTTACAAACATTTTCATCTGATCATTGTTCCCAAAACCAAGACAATCCACCATCAAATTTTATATTTTTTTGATTATCCAAAAAGTACTGTAGATATGTACCAGCGATTAAAACTCCATCATTATCGTTTCTATTTTTTGTATGTTCTATAAATTTGTTGTAATGAGGGAATTGCAGATCAAATACATCTTTTTGTGAGTATCATATTTTCACATTTTCCTCTATCCTTAAATCATCAGCTACTTCTGTGACTTTACCAACACTTTGTTTAAACCATAAAAATGGTCCACTTGCTCATTGGCTAGATATTCTGATTAAATTAAAGAACATTTGAACTATCATCCAAAGCCCTAAAATTCCGAGAGTTAGCACAAGTAATAATTTGTGATTTTCATCATTTTCTTTGTTTATTAAGTCCTGTATAAACATACTAACAACTAATATTGTTCGCATTATAAGACCAATTCCATACCAAAGAATTGCTCATCCAATTACTCGCCAAATAGCCCATCCAATAACGGTTGCAAAACTTAAGGCAAATAGTTTTTGATTTCTTCTGATAATAGAATAGATTAGTCCAAATACTGTAAATATAAACACAAACATCCATATAAATCCAATATCTGTATAGTAACTACTTAAATTTTGCAATGATCGATTGAATGTTATATTTCAAGGAATTATATATCTGTATGGAACAGATATTTTTCATTTTTGTGTATAAACACTATGATTTTCGTAATATTGTTTTAAATTTACTATATTTGTTCTCAAAGAACCTGAGTTTTCTTGATATTCTTCCAAGGTTTTTGTTATTAAGTTTTCTGCTTGTGATCAAACTTTTATTTTTCCAGACTTCAAAAATTCCTCCAGTTTTTCTAAATTACCAGCATTTATATAATCTTTATTTTTACACAAAAATCTAGCAGAGGAGTTTGCTCCATAACAAGTATTGTTTTTTGGATAAATGAGTCTTAGTAGACCGTAAGATAATGCTCTTTTATCAGTAAATTCTTTCCAGCCATATCACACATACCTACCGACATCTTCATTACCAACCACAGCTTCTTTTTTTCACTTTTCCAACTCTTCTTTTGTAAACTCTGTATTTAAGCATTGTTCAAAAGATAGCTCTCTATTGCTACTACTTATATCGCTTAGAAATTCACGATATTCACGATCTATTTCGTTTTGTGATTCTAAATCCTCAAAATTATTTGTCACCAACAATATTTTATTTTCTAATTCAAACTTTTTGTTTTCTAGCTTATCATTGTTCACCAAAAATAGGCCTTCAACAAAGTTTTTTATTCAAATATCTTTTGCTACCACTTGTTTGTACAGTACTCGAGGTCATTTAAATACAAGCAAACTCGCTACCAAAGATATTCACCAAACAACTATATAAGAAAATAATTTTTTCTTTGAAAATAATTCTTGTTTCTTATTTTTTATAAATAATTGAATTAATCATATTATAGTGATGATAGCTCAAATAATAACTACCCACTTTCACATACTAGATCACATAAAATCGACAGCATTTCCTGGTTGGAGTATTCACATCATACCTAGAGCTATTGTTCAAATTCCAAATCCAATTAGTGAATTTATCCATAACACTAACAACAAAACTCCAAAAACAACAATATCTATAAATGCGGTAGGTTTTGCCATACTTGCTAAAGCAAAAAAGAATCAAGACATTATAAGATATTTCAAAGATTCTATATCAAATAGTTTTTTACTTTTGTGTTCTGATATATAACGAATAAACACAAATCCAGAAAGTATTGCTAGTATTCTTAATGCCATTACTCAAAGGTCTGTTTTGTTGTCCACAAAAACCAAGAAGGCTCACATACCACTAGTTAGCCAGAGCAATAGTGTCATCCAGCCCGTCCCCAAAGACAAAGATTTGCTCAATTGTGAAAGTTTTAGTTTTTCTCCAAAATATTCTATTGCTTCATTTATCAATGCTAAACCAAAAAACAAAACTAAAGGTCATGATAAAAAATTCATGCTAACAGCTATAGTATCTGGAGATAACCAAGATCAAGAAAACACTTTACCAATACTAAACCAAAAAGCTATAAATGAGTGTCGTAAAAATGGTATTGTGCCAGCTGTTCATACATTTCATCGAATAATTCCAAAGTTTTCTGCTATTACTTTTGGTACATATAAGTATTCATGGTTTGCATCCCAAGCAGTAGAGTAAGGTATAAATGATAATTGGAATCCGTAAAAATAATATATAATAGAAAAAATTACTAGAATTAACATAATCCATTGCCATCGATTTTTTTTCAAATTTTCTAATTTAAATCCAGATAATAAGTTGCTAATAATATTTTTATCTTCTTTCAACTCATTTTTCATAAGCCAAATCATTCAAGCCAATCCCAAAAATATGATTCGAATTACTATTGGATGAAATAATCCAAATCCCATCAGTGTTTGACTAAGTAATAATATAATACCCAATCATAATCCAAAATTTAAAAACAATTCTTGAATTCTATTTTCTTTAAATTTTGTTATTTTTTTTGATAAAAATTTTCCCAAAGCCAATGTTCATACTACAAAATATGCTCATAAAATAAATAATAATAAATTATTTATAATAAAAATTACAAATCCAGATCATATTAGACCATCTTTAATTCACATGTGTAGCAAGCTAAATATCAACAGTCCAGAAATTAAGTAAATTATGAATTTTTTTAACGAAAATTTTTTGTTGATTATCAAATATAAAACTGGAACTCATGTAGCAACAATTGCAGAAATAACTGTTTTCCAATTTTCCCAAGAAGCAAACATACTGTTGTAGTAAGTATGATTTGCAATAAATTCTGAGTAAATTTCTACTCAAAATACCACTAAAACAACTAGCATAATAACTAAAAAGATTTTCTGACTTAAGCTTTTCATAAAATTTTTTTTAAATACTAAAACCATAACAAAGAAACTTTTACAAATATTCTATATTAATTCAATACAAACTACAATTTACAAGTTATTGTAAATGGATATTTCGCCTTACAGGCTCAATATGACACAGTATCGTCATTCTGAGCGTAGCGAAGAATCCATCTACTGTCATTTCGAAGTGTTCTATCTTGCGAGAAATCTTCCTGTAATGCTATTAGATCTCTCGCAACAATATTCACTCGAGATGACAAATCCGCAATAATATTCACTCGAAATGACATATTCTACTGTCATTTTGCTTACTTTAAAAAAACTTTGATGGAGTGTCATAACTTGTGAGAAATCTTGCTTTAATACACTTCCATTATTACTTTTACATAAAAACAAAAAATGTCATTGAAAATGGTAAAAAATTATAGAAAAACTTGAAATTGATACTGATAAAGTTATAATTTATATGTTATAGAAAATATGTTTTTAACAAAATTTATTTAAACATGAAATCAATATTCAATACTAGAATATTTCGAGATATTACAAATGTTGATTATCAAAAACATAAATCAGCAGTGATTTTTAGAGTTATTAGATATTGAGATTTTCAGGATTTTCTAAATTTAAAACAAATATATTCGCCACAAGATATAAAGGATTTTACAGATAAAAGATTAAAAGAATTGGATCTATGAGAACAAAAACTTTTATCTTTGCTGTATGCGAATGCTTAAACTTAAAATTTTAGAAGAAAGGACCAAGATATTATTCGACAAAATAGCCAAGGAATGATACGAATTTCCATTAGTTTGAGGCACAGGATTATCATTACGAATGTGACACAGAAAATCGATAGATTTAGATTTTGCTGTAGCTAGATTTATTTCCAATAAAGATATTGAAGTTTTCAAAAAAGTTTCCAAAAGATTTGAAATAGTTTATCAAAGCAAAGAACAAATCAATATGTTTGTTGACTATGTAAAAGTGACAGTTTTCTCATATTTTTATAAAAATCATTTTCCTAGTCAAAAATATAAAAAACTAAAAATTTGGGATCTCAAAGATATCGCTGTTTCCAAAGCTTTTACTATTGGTAGAAGAGAAGAATTAAAGGATTATGTTGATTTGTATTTTATTCTAAAAGAAAAAGTCTTGAGTCTAGATGAAATTATCAAATTAGCAAAAGAAAAATATCAATGAGAATTTTCAGAAAAGCTGTTTTTGAAACAGTTACTTTTGATAAACGAAGTAGGGGAGTGTGAAATTAAGTATCTTAGGGATCCAGCTACTATTTCAGAAATAGATGATTTCTTTAGGAAATTAGTAAAGGAGAAGATGGAAGCTGATAAAAGTAAGAGTATTTCAGGTTAAATAATATTTCAATAAAAAATCTATATTTTTTTATTTCTATTAACTGTTAAATTTTACATTTTTTGGAAACAAAAAGAAACAAATAAAAAAGTCTTGTCTTTATATTTTATATCAGTATATTAACAAAAAATGTATATTTAGTGATATAAAATTTTGAAATGAAAAAATTATTAAATACAGTTAATTATTTTACAAACTTTGATCTCTCAAAATTTATTAACAAAAAAAATGTTAATGTATATTTAGATAGATATAAAAAAAAGAATCTTGTTTATCGTATCAAACAGTGAATTTATGTAACGAGAGAAAGGATCGAATATATTGAAAAGTTATGAAAAAAGACCGAATATCTAAGCTTTTTAGCAACAAGTGTTATGGTTACTCCTAGCTATCTTTCTAGTGTTTATATTCTTTCTATCAACAATATTCTGACTGAATCTGCTTTTTCCATGACTATGGTAACTACAAAAAACAAAAAAGTTATTTCAAACGATTTTTGAGTTTTCAGCTACCAAAATATTTCAGAGGAACTTTTTCGATGATACGAAAGAAAGGAAGAATTCTGATTTATTTATTATCGTGCATATCCAGAAAAAGCATTATTAGATCGATTATGGCTCAAAAAGGATATTCATTATTCTCTTGACTATTTTAAAGAATTAAGATTAAATATTGATCTTTTAAACTTTAAGCGTTTAGAAAAATTTGTAAAACAATTTAATAGGAAAAAAATCGAAAAATGTTTTTATTATTTGAAACAACTAAAATGATTCTAGAAAACCTAAAAATAATGCTGGTCAAGCATTCTAATGATTCAAATGCAATACAAATTGGTTATCTCAAAGAGGTTATTCAAGCTGAAGTTTTAAATTACATTTATTCAAACGAAGAATATAGTAAGCTGATTTTTTATTGATGAACTGCTATGAGATTTCTGCTAGGGTTAAACAGACTTTCCGAAGATTTAGGTTTTGTATATTCTTGAGTATTTGATTATCAAAAACTAGCAAATGATATATCAGCATATTTTTTATCAATTGGACTTGTTGTGGATACGAAGATCCAAAAATTTAGAATCACTATAAAATTTAGATGAATCCTCGAACAATTTTGAATACAATATCAGAATTCAAACGACCTCTATATTAAAATTGAGATTTCTGATCATTTTGATTTTTGTAAAAATTTTACTACACAAATTTATCCGATAAATTATAATGAAAAAAGTTTTTTTATAAATAGTTTGGAACCATCCACACTTTTTGCTACAAAACTTAATGCTGTACTATATAGAAAACGAGAAAAAAAATGAAAAAATGACTTATATATTCGTGTTAAATGAAGGGATTTTTATGATTTATTCCGATATTTACAAAGATGAACAAAACCAAATATTTCTTGTATTAAGTGAATTCATACTATGGAAGAGTTAAAAAATCAATTGACACATATTGTTGAAAATGTGGATTTTAATGAAGTTGTTCTAGATGTTGTTAATTTTGTAGAAGATCAAAATATGGTCAACTTTATGAAAACTGACTGAAAAAGATATATTTTAGAAAAGATTCAAGAGCGATAAAGAAATTGCATTTTTATCAGATTTCATTTTATTTATGGATAATAATGAAAATATAAAAAAAACTTGCTTTTTGGATGTAATTGGCTATAATTGGATATATAATTTATATCCAATCAATAAAAATTATGCATAGACTAACTAAAAGATTAGATTTTAATTTCAAGGATACAAACACTATTTTTTCTCTTATTAATGAAATTGATAAATTAAATACTCTATTTAGCTTAGACACAAAACTTTCTCCACAAAGTATCAAAAGATTAACACAGTCTATTATCATTACTTCATCATGAGCATCCAATCGTATTGAATGAAATAGACTAACAAATGAAGAGATTGAAGCTCTTTATAAAAAGATAAATATAAAAAATTTTAAGACAAGAGATCAGCAAGAAGTAGCATGATATGTTGAAGTACTGGAGATGATATTTGAATCATTTGAATGAATGAATTTTAATGAATGACTAATTTTGCAGTTGCATGAAATGATGCTAAAATATACTCCAGAAGCTACTAGATATAGATGAGTTTATAAGATTTGACCCAATAGAGTTGAAGCGAGAGATAAAGAATGAAAGCTTATAAAAGTTATCTTTAATCCTACAGAGCCTGGGTTAACGCCAATTGAAATGCATGATTTACTTGAACGAACGCAAAAAAGTTTTGAAGAGAAAGAGCTTCATCCACTGCTGATTATATGAAATTTTCTATTTGAATTTCTTGCTATTCATCCATTCCAAGACTGAAATTGAAGGATAAGTAGGTTGCTTACAAATTTACTACTACTACAACAATGATTCAACTTTATGTCTTATGTCTCTCATGAAAGTTTGGTAGAAAAAAGAAAAGTAGATTACTATATTGCTCTATGAAAAGCACAACAAACACGGAAAACAGAAAAGGAAAATATTTTTTCACGAATGGAGTTTTTTTTACAGATATTAAAAGAACAAGCAAACCAAGCAATAATGTTGGCAGATTGAAAGGATATCAGAATGTTTTTAACAGATAAACAACTTGTAGTCCGAGATCATATAAGCGAACATTATCCCTGTTCTCGTAAAGAAATTGTTGAAGCAACCTGATTAGCAGAATGAACTGTAAAACAAATAATAAATAAACTCATAGATATGAAAAAAATTATAAGGAGGTGAGGGTGAAGATGAGTAAGGTATGAAATTGTGTAATTAACTTAAGAAAAATGTAATTTTCAATAAATAATGGAGGAGGTAGGGGAGTGTGAAATTAAATATTTAAGAAATTCAGCTACCATCTCAGAAATAAACGATTTTTTTGAAAAAATAGTAAAAGAAAAGATCGAGGCTGACAAAAATAAAGCCATTGCAACTTAATTTTTTATTAAATGATAACTCCTATTCATTCTTTTTTTTATTTTAAAAGAATGTGCTAACTTATTAGAATGACTGCACTGGGGTCAATATTGACTCCATAGGATGAAATGTTTATTTACTGTAAATGGATTCTTCGCTTTGCTCAGAATGACAAAGAGTGTAGATACAATCCTCTAACCATTTTATTAATGGAGTCTTGTTCCTATTCTTTGACAGACAAGAAAATGTAAATTATTCTCCTTTTTTTCTAATTCTATTGAGTTTAAAGTAAATTTTGATAAAAGTAAATAACAAATTTATTTAGTTATTGTTTTTTTTTGATGTCAAAAATAATCGTGATTTGAGATTCTATGATAGACCAATACATTTATGGTAATACTGACAGGAAAAATCCTGAATCGCCCATGCCATTATTAAATGTAGAAAAAGAAGAAATTAAATTGTGAGGAGCATCTAATGTAGCTCACAATATAGCTAGTTTAAGTGGGGATGTAGATCTTATCACCATGATAGGCGATGATTGAAATGGAAAAGATTTTTCTAAACTTTGCGAAAATGCACAAATAAATTTGATCGCATTATTTTCAGATTCTCCAACAATCACAAAAAAAAGATTTTTAGATTCTCAATACAAACAGCAATTGTTAAGAGTAGATTATGAAAAAAAATCTCCAATTAGTTTGGAAAATATTCAGAAAATATGAAAAATTTTATCTACAAAAAAAGCTTCTTATATTTTGATATCAGATTATAATAAATGATTGGTTCAGCCAGAACTTATTGACACAATAAAACAAATTTCTCAAAAACAATGATCCAAAATATTGGTAGATGCTAAGCCTTACAACATAAGCCTCTTTGAGTGAGTTTATCTTATCAAACCAAACTTCAAAGAATTCTCAGAAATGATAGGACAGCAATGACTAGAAAACACAGACGAAAATATAGAAAAATTTGGTAAAATTTTTACATCAAAATATAAAACAAATCTTGTTGTAACTAGATGAGAAAAATGAGCATCTCTGATTAGCTTAAATGGTAGTGTTGAGCATATTCCTCCCAAACAAATGCACAAAGTTTTTGATGTAACAGGAGCTTGAGATACATTTATAGCAACGGTAGTTTATGCTTTAGACAACGGTTTTTCTTTGTTAGAAGCTATAAAATTAGCCAATAAAGCAAGTTGAATTGTTGTATGAAAAGTTGGGGCATCAAATATTACAAAAGAGGAATTGTGAATTTAGTTTTTATAAAACTTAATGATTATAAAAGATTTAAAGTTATTAAAAAACATTATAGATCAGCTAAAAATAGATAAAAAAAAAGTATGATTTACAAACGGATGTTTTGATATTTTACATCCATGACATATCGAATGTTTAGACCTGTGTAAAGAGATTTGTAGGAAATATTCCAGAAGTAGAAGTTTGTAATAAATGGGGATTGGGAGGTGAAATCCACATAAAAAAATATTCTTGATTTATATAAAAAAAACACTACACTACATAAAATATTCAATATTTTACTTACCACACTACATAAAATATTCAATATTTTGGTCATTATGTTGTATAAAACATTTAATATATAATAAGCTTCATGAATAAAAAGATTATACAAAGACGTATTTAG
>Ga0265293_10007784_pt1 | contig 16291 bp, 15 predicted proteins | sample Munlanlewell138R_FD_192505 | JGI IMG/M metagenome (GOLD analysis project Ga0265293, IMG submission 192505) | Leachate microbial communities from a municipal landfill in Southern Ontario, Canada - Leachate well 138R | ecosystem: Engineered > Solid waste > Landfill > Unclassified | place: Canada...
AGTTTCATATTCCTTTCAAGCCTATGCCTTGGGAGTTTGATTACGTTACGCCGAACGATATACCCGCGCTTTATACGGCGGTTTGCGAGAGAACGGCGGCCGTTGTGATAGAGCCTATATTGGGCGAAGGCGGCGTTATAGAAATTACGCCCGAATACTACCGCGCCGTGCGGCGGGTTTGCGACAAAAACGGCGCTCTTATGATAGCCGACGAAATACAGACCGGAATGGGGCGTACCGGAGAGCTTCTCGCCTCCCCCGCTCTGGGCGCGCTGCCGGACGTTGTCGTGCTTGCCAAATCGCTGGGAAGCGGAGTGCCCACAGGCGCGTTTTTGGCGCGCGGCGGGGCCGCCAAAGCCTTTGCGCAGGGAGACCACGGCTCCACATTCGGCGGAAATCACCTAGCTTGCGCGGCGGCGCTTTATGTTACCGACAAGCTTGTAAACACAGATATTTTAGCGCGTGTGAAAGATACGGGAGCGTATTTTAAACAAAAGCTTTGTGATTTAAAGCAAAGCTTTTGCGCAATAGCCGACGTTCGCGGGCGCGGGCTTATGCTGGGAATAGAATTTCATGAAACGGCAGCCGCAAAAGACATACAGAAAAAACTGCTTTCCGAGGGCTTTGTAACGGCGACGGCGGGCAAAAACACGCTTAGGTTTCTGCCTCCGTATACCATTGAAAAAGCGCACATAGACGCTCTTGCGGTCACGCTGGAAGCCGTTCTTGGGAGGATATGATGCCAAGGAGAGACGACATTGAAAAAGTAATGGTTATAGGCTCGGGCCCTATCATTATAGGTCAGGCGGCGGAGTTTGACTATTCGGGAACCCAGGCGTGCCGCGCTCTTAAGGAAGAGGGATACAAGGTTGTGCTTATAAATTCCAACCCCGCCACCATAATGACGGACGAGAAAATGGCGGACAGGGTTTATATAGAGCCTATCACGCTGCAAACCGTCTCTAAAATACTTCGCGGCGAACGCCCGCAGGGAATTATAGCGACGCTTGGCGGCCAGACCGGACTTAACATGGCGGTGGAACTGGCGCAAAGCGGAATACTGAGAGAGCTTGGCATAGAGCTTTTAGGCACGTCCCTTGAATCCATAAGGCTTGCCGAAGACCGCGAGCTTTTCAAAGAAACCATGGAGAGCATAGGCGAGAAGATAGCGCACAGCGGCACGGCAAACAGCCTTGCCGAAGCGGAAGCGTTTGCGCGGGAAGCGGGCTACCCTATAATTGTACGTCCGGCTTACACGCTCGGGGGCACGGGCGGCGGAGTCGCGCACAACCTTGAGGAGCTTAAAAACATAGCCTCTCAGGGATTGTCGTTTTCTATTATAAACCAGGTGCTTTTAGAGCAAAGCGTTGCGGGTTACAAAGAAATAGAATACGAGGTTGTACGGGACGCGAAAGATAACTGCATTGTCGTATGCAACATGGAAAATTTCGACCCGGTGGGCATACATACGGGCGACAGCATAGTTGTCGCCCCTTGCCAAACTCTATCCGATAAAGAATGCCGTATGCTGCGCGGAGCTTCGATGCGCATTATACGCGCGCTTAAAATAGAGGGCGGCTGCAACATACAGTTCGCTCTTAATCCGGATAACTACGACTATGTCGTAATAGAGGTAAACCCGCGCGTAAGCCGCTCTTCGGCATTGGCAAGCAAGGCGACGGGATACCCCATAGCGCGCACGGCCGCGAAAATAGCGGTGGGATACGGGCTTGACGAGATCAAAAACCCTATAACCGGCGAAACGTACGCCTGCTGCGAGCCGACGCTCGATTATGTGGTCACAAAAGTGCCAAGATGGCCTTTCGATAAGTTTGTGACTGCGACGCGCACTTTAGGCACGCAGATGAAGGCTACCGGCGAGGTTATGGCAATAGGCCGCAATTTTGAGGAATCGCTTTTAAAGGCAATAGACAGCCTTGACGTTAAACTTGACTACCAGCTGGGCATGAAAAGCATAGCCTGCTGGAGCGACGACGAAATAGAAAACTCACTCAAAAATCCGGACGACGAGCGCGTATTCGTTATATCCGAAGCGCTTGAGCGCGGCTATACTACGGACACCATATTTGACATAACGAATATAGATAAATTTTTTATAAGCAAGCTTAAAAACATAGTGTCGATAGCGGGCGAGCTTAAGCGGCATACAATAGACACGCTTTCCGCGGATATGCTTAAAAAATGCAAAAAATACGGCTTTGGCGACAGCTACATAGCCAATCTGACGGGCACGCAGGAGGCGGCGGTAAAAGCGCTCCGCTCGGCGCTCGGCATACGCCCCACATATAAGATGGTCGATACATGCGCGGGCGAATTTAAGGCCAAAACCCCGTATTATTACTCGTGCTACGACAGCGAGAACGAATCGCAAAGCAGCGGCAAAAAAAAGGTTGTTGTTTTGGGCTCGGGCCCTATACGCATAGGCCAGGGCATAGAGTTCGATTACTGCTCGGTACATTCATCGCTGGCCTTAAGGCGGCTCGGGTACGAGTCTATAATAATCAATTCCAATCCCGAAACGGTGTCCACCGACTTTGACACCTCCGATAAGCTGTATTTTGAGCCTTTAACGCGCGAATGCGTGCTGGATGTTATAGAGAGGGAAAAGCCTTTGGGCGTTATAGTGCAGTTCGGCGGACAGACCGCCATAAATCTTGCCGCGCCTTTGGCCAAAGTGGGCGTTAACATACTGGGCACGTCGATTGACGGTATAGACCGTGCCGAGAGCCGCGACCGTTTTATGGCCGCCCTTGAAAAGCTCAATATTCCCGTACCGTCCGGCGCGACGGCGTTTTCCCAGAAAGACGCGGCGAAAATCGCGCGGCGCATAGGCTTTCCCGTGCTGGTGCGCCCCTCGTATGTGCTTGGTGGCAGGGCTATGGAAATAGTCTATAACGAGCGGGAACTGACTGAATATATGAGCGCCGCCGTAAAGGTATCGCCGCGGCATCCCGTGCTTATAGACAAATACATATACGGAAAAGAAGTTGAGACGGACGGCTTAAGCGACGGAAAAGATACGCTTATAGTAGGCGTTATGGAGCATATAGAGCGTGCGGGCGTGCATTCCGGAGACAGCTTCGCGGTATACCCGACGCAGAAACTGTCCGCGAACGCAAAACAGACCGTGGTTAAATACGCCGAACAAATAGGAAAAGAGCTTGGAATAAAGGGGCTTTACAACATACAGTTTGTGATAGATAAAGAGGACAACGTATACGTTCTTGAGGTAAACCCGCGCGCCAGCCGCACCGTGCCTATACTGTCGAAAGTGACCGGAGTTCCTATGGTATCCGCGGCGACACGCGTAATGACGGGCGAAACTTTAAAATCGCAGGGCTTTGGCACGGGACTTTATAAAGAAAGCCGGCTTGTAACCGTAAAAGCGCCAGTGTTCTCTTTCTCTAAGCTGACAACGGTGGATATATTTTTAGGCCCTGAAATGAAATCTACGGGCGAGGTGATGGGCACCGATACGACATATGCCGCGGCGCTTAAAAAGGCTTTTGTCGCGTCCGGCGTACACCCGCCCCAAGGTGGGCTGCCTGTTTTATTCTCGGTTACCGACCGCGACAAAAATGAGGCGGCGGGGTTTGCGCGCCAAATGACAGATATGGGTTTTTCTATAGCGTGTACCGATAATACTTACGATTATTTTTCGTCCCGCGGTATAAAGTGCGGTCTTATAAGCAAAGACGACGTTATAATGGCCGTAAAAAACCGCAAGATTTCCATGGTGATAAACACGCCTACGCGGGGCAAGCAGCGGCAAAGGCAGGGGTTCATACTGCGCCGCACGGCTATGGAGTTTAATGTGCCTTGTATAACCTCCATGGATACATTGTCCGCCCTGCTTTTTGTAATGAGCGCTCCGAATATTAACGAGCATCACATACCGTTAAACGAATATTTGAAGGGAGACGTAAAATGACAGATTTGACTGTATTCAAACCCGCCGCGCGTTTTGGGCAAAAGCATCTCGTATCGCTTTTCGACTATTCGCAAAATGATATACTTTGTATTTTAAGCCTGGCTTTAAAATTAAAAAAACAGTTTAAGCGAGGTGTCCGCCCGCCGCTGCTTAAAGGCAAAATACTCGCTATGATATTTGCCAAAAGCTCTACCCGCACCCGCGTTTCGTTTGAGGCGGGCATTTGCCAGCTTGGCGGCGCCGCGCAGTTTTTAAGCAAAAACGATATACAGCTCGGACGCGGCGAAACCATTTCTGATACCGCAAAGGTTCTCTCCCGCATGGTGGACGGAATAATGATTCGCACATTCGCGCAAAGCGATGTGGAGCAGCTTGCAAAGCACGGCGCAATACCCGTTATAAACGGACTTACCGATTTGCTGCACCCGTGCCAGGCGCTGGCCGATTTATTAACGTATTACGAATACAGGCGCGGTTTTTCAGGCAAGCTTGCCTATATTGGCGACGGCAACAATGTGGCGAATTCGCTTCTTGTTATCTGCGCGAAGCTCGGGCTTGATATAACGGCTGCGTGCCCGAAAGGCTTCGAGCCAAGCGGCGAGGCACTTGAGGGGGCGCGGCAAGCGGCGCGGCAGAGCGGAGCCCGCGTTGTTGTAACCGCCGACCCTAAAGAGGCCGCCGAAAACGCGGACGCTATATATACCGATGTTTGGGCAAGCATGGGCGAGGAAGACGGCGCCGAACAAAAGCGCAAACATTTTAACGGTTATCAAGTAAATAAAAATATAACAAAATACTGCAAAGAAGATTATATTTTTATGCACTGCCTGCCCGCGCACCGCGGCGAGGAAGTGAGCGCGGAAATAATAGACGGGCGGCACAGCGTTGTTTTTGACGAGGCGGAAAACAGGCTGCACGCGCAAAAAGCCGTTATGGCGCTTCTTATGGGCGGTAAAAATAAATGATGGAAAGTATTGTTTTCAGGAAAGCAAAAAAGGAAGACGCCTCGGCGATTAAAGGTGTAACGCGAAAGGCTTTTTTAGGCTATGCGCGCGAAATAGGAAGAAAAGACAAAGTCGCGGCGCTGCATGAAACCTGCGCGCATATATTGAGCGATATATCAAAAAAGCACGTATATATATGCGAGGTTGACGGAAAAACTGCCGGAGCGGTGCGTTTTGAGGTTCTTGAGCAAAAAATCGCGTATCTTTCGAGGCTTGCCATACATCCCGATTACCAATCCCTAGGTGTAGGCGGACTGCTTCTTGAGAAGGTAAAGCGCGAATGCGATGCGCTGGGAGTGCGCGCCATAGCGCTTCATACTGCCAGCCGTATGCGCTCCGCCGTCGCGTTCTATTTAAAAAACGGGTACTACATTCATTCCGTCACGCGGGATAAGCAATACATACGCGCGTTCATGGTAAACGAACTTGAAAAAATGGACGAGCTGTTTGATTATGAAACCATAGTCGGGGAGAGATAGCCGCAACGCCGCGTTTACGGAACGCACCGAGAATGTTTTGGCTTGCAACTGCTTTATCAAAAAAGCGGAAGCTGATAGTTACATCGGTAAACTGCCGCGAGCTGGCGCGGCGCCGTTCACGCTTTGTCCGGCCGCGCGTCAAAACAAAAGATTATTATTATTGCCAAAAATAAAAACGACGGCGTTATCTGGGATATAAACAATCCGAATTTTTCCGACACAACGCCTAACAGCGCCGGAACCGCGGCCATGCCAAGGCCGCCGCCGCAAACCAAAAACGCCATAGAAGTGCCCGTATAAGACGCGTGGCGATTAACTGTCTGCCCAACCATAAGCGGCCACTGCGACGAATAGAACAGCCCCATAAGAACTATCAACGTCCACGCGAAGGCCTCGCTTGAAACAAACGCCGAGCCGAACGTTACCGCGGCAGACGCCCCCGCGATAACGCCTACAAGCAGGCGGGCGCTTACGCGTCCTAGAAGTTTATACAAAACTACGCGCCCCGCCGTAACGGACAGCCAAAATACGGCCACCGCTGCCGACGATTTGAGCGCCGAGAAAGCAAGCCCTTTTTCCATGTATTCGCTCATCCAGCCCCATCCGCTGCTTTCGGCGCCGCAGTACAAAAATATGCATACGCAAACAAGCATAAACCGCTTATCTTTCAGTATTGTTCCCGCGGCCTTTAAGCTGATTGTTTTCGCTTCCGCCGGTTTTGGTATTTTTACCGATAGAAATACCGCGAGCATAATAGCGCACAAAACGGCAAGCCCCACGTAAACGATTCTCCACGGCACGGAGCTTTGTATGCAAACCGCCGCCGCCACAGGCCCTAAAGCGGCGCCTATTCCGAAAGGCACAGTGCTTAAATTTATGTATTTCTCGGAATCTTGGGGATTTAAATCAACCAATACGGAAATCGTCAGTGATTCGAGCGGTCCGCAAAGCCCGCCCGCGAAAAACAAAACGGCCAGCGCGTACCCAAAGCTTTGGGACGCCGAAAAAGCGGCGAGAGATATAACAAGCATTATAAGAACAATTGTAAGCACGGTTTTTTTGCCAAGCCTGTCCGAAAGAAAGCCGCCTATTATGATAAGCACCGCGTACCCCATAAATTGGGACGTAAATAAAAGTCCGGACTGGGCAATAGTTAAATCAAATTCGGCCGCCAATACGGCAATCATGGGCGCTATCACCGTCATTAACAAAGCGGACAAAAATTTTATTATAAAAAGAATGCCGTTTATTGTGCGTTTTTTATACACGCCGCGTTTTCCTTTTACTTTTGCTCAACAAATTGCACCAGAACGCCGTCCGGGTCCTGTACAAAGAAAAAGCGGGTACGCTCGCTCGGGGCAAAAGGACCGCTGTGTACGGGTATGCCCATATCGCGTACAAAAGCCATCTTCCGCTCAAGGTTTTCCACCTTAAAACCAAGCGATATGCCTCCGCCGGAATACGGTTCTCCTTTGCCGACGATAAGCTCAAGCAGCGTCTCCCCGTCTCCGAGGAACGCCAAGTCCGTCCCGGGAATTTCGTTAAACCTTCGCGCTAAAACAAGCCCCGCTATATCCTGATAAAACCGGAGCGACTTTTCCATATCGCGCACATGCACGGTGCACCAGCAAAATGACATTGTTATTTCCTTTCTACTGAAAAGTTCGTATTTATATTACCACTTGCTTGACCGCCGCGCAATTAAGTATTTGCTTGCCGGTATGGTAAACGATAAAAGTTCCAAAATTAAAAGGCGCGAATCATTTTACGTTTCACCGCGCCAAAGCATTATAATACAGCTTTCTATTTATCCGATTCAAAAACAACGCCCATACGATCGCGTAGCTTATCCATCGTCCGCGCGAGCGCAATCGATTCGTCAAGCGTCATAAGCGGTGACTGCAGCAGCCCCCTCTCGATACAGCTTTGCGCTTCGGCGGCTTCGAACTGAAAACCGGTGGAAGCATACGGCTCGTTAAAAACCTCTCCTCCACCGCCATGGACGGTAAGCTCCGCGCGCTGCGGATGCCACCACCGCTTGCCTTCGCCAATTATTATCTGTCCCTTTTCGCCGCTTATTATCGCGGCGTTCTCCAGCCGCAAATCTATGGCGCTGCTTAAAACGGCTATGCCGCCGTCCTTATATCTTAAAGTAAACGAGTTATATATGTCTACGCCCCTATCAATCTCCGCCGAGGCGAAAAGCTCGCAAGGCTCTTGCCCCAGCACGGCGAAAGCGAGCGAAAGCGGGTATATTCCCACATCCATAAGAGCGCCTCCCGCCATATCGCGCGAAAACCGCCATTCGCTTTTGTCTCTGCCGCCGTAGCCGAAAACCGCGTGTACCATCAAAGGTTTGCCTATGTATCCGTTTTTTATCCAGTAAAGCGCCTTTTTAAACGCCGGAAAAAAACGCGTCCATATGCCTTCCATAAAAAAAAGCTTTTTCTCACGCGCTTTGTCCGCCATGGCCTGCGCCTCACGCGCGTTGGACGCAAGCGGTTTCTCACACACTACCGCGCATCCGGCTTCTAAAAACATAAGCGCTCCGCCGATGTGCATACTATTGGGAGTGCCTATGTATACAACGTCAAGTCCGCCGTCGTCCGCCATTTCCTTATAGCTGCCGTAAAACTTTTTCGCGCCGTAACGGTCCGCAAAGCGCCGAGCCGTGTCAGTATCGCGCGAAGCGACTGCGGCGATTACCGCGCCCTTTGTGTGCAAAAGCCCCTGCGCGAACTGGTGCGATATATTTCCGGTGCTCACTATGCCCCATCTTGCCATAACAAAACCTCCTTTTTACCCTATGAGAGAAGCCCTTGTATTGCCGCCTTTAGCGACCGTTACCTGCGCCCCGCTCTCGTGCAGCATGGAAAGCTGCGCCGGTTCAATATTATCGTCCGTAATTATAACCGCTATTTGATTGGCGTCCGCGAAACGGCAAAGGCTCTGTTTCCCTATCTTGGACGAATCCGCAAGCACCACGCTTTGGTCTGCCGCCGCCAGTATGCTTTTTTTAAACCCCGCCTCCGCGACGCTGCCGGTAAACAATTCGCCTCCGCCGCCGACCGCGCCAACGCCTACAAAGGCCAAGTCCACGCGGAAACGCTCAAGGGCGTCCTCCGCCGCCGGACCCCTGCACGCCAAAGCGCTTTTCTTTATCTCGCCGCCTATCATTATAACGGAAACGAACGGCCGCTTAACAAGCTCCATTGCCGTCGGTATGGAATTGGTAAGCGCCGTTATATGATACGAGCCGGGCAAGCATTGAGCCAGCAAAAATACGGTGTCTCCCGAATCAAAATAAACCGTTATGCCGTCGCATATGAAAGAGAGCGCCTTTCGCGCCACCGCTGTTTTGCCTTCTTTGTTAGGTATTTTAAACTGCTCTCGCGCCGTTTCCCCGGCGTTTAAAACAGGCTGTTCGTTGGGTACCGCGCCTCCGTGTATGCGCGTTAAAAGCCCCTGCCGCGCCAGCGCGTCAATATCGCGCCGCACGGTCATCTCCGCAACTCCAAGCCAGCGGCTAAGGCCGCTTATCAAAACCTCGCCGTCTCTGCGCAGCGTTTCAAGTATCTGCGTCTGACGCTTTTGTTTAAGCATACGGTTTTCCTTTCCGCGGCGCCGCTATGTGATATTTTGTTCTTATATGTTCTATTATAGCGCGGCGGAGGAAATACGCAAGAAGGATGAGAATTTAAGCTAAGTTCTTACTAAACTCGGGCAAAGCGGTTATTTCACGTAATCCAATTCCGATATCTCATAGCACGTTTTTCCGCAAAGCCCTTCTAAAACGAAGTCTTTATTATGAACAATGTTTGTAATCACATAATCGTTGTTGTTACGCTTATATTCAATTTTCAGTATGCCGTCTGTCAGCAGGTGTACTGATGCGGCTCCCGCGCCTTTATGGGCGTAACCTTCCAACGCTTCATCAGTCCCTGTGTCAAAGAATGAAATGTACTGTGATATAATCGGGTCTATTGCCTCAACAAGCCTTATGCTATCGCCCGTCCGTATATTTTTAAAGTCCCCGAATGACAGCTTCTTTTGCATTATAACGGGAAAGCCGTCAAGCGTCATATAATTGTTCTTTTCGTTTGAGAAAAACAAATATAATCTGATTCCAATATCGGTATCATACACCGCGTACACTCCCGATTTATCCGGTGTTTGACGTATCGCGTCTGTCGGGAACGCCGCAAATATCACTTTCGCCAAGTCTTGCCTTGTATTTGGGACCGTCGAATAGAATCCCGAATCTCTGCCGAGATAAAATGAATGATCTGTATTATGAAGCAAATCATTATTTTTATAAACGGGAACATTTTCAAGGCTTATATTTTCTGCGCTTAATAAAACCCTATCTTCTATATATCTCGTATAATCTTCCGTCAAATCGTACTGTCCCGTCGCTTCATTGAAAATTGGCTTTTTAGTAAGTAACCCGCTTGCGTAGGCAATCGCCGCCGTACCAATAATAATAACTGCCGCGCATAGTATCGCGATAACTTTTTTCTTCATAGTTTTTTACCATCCGTACAGATAATACAACTGTTTCGTTACATATTGCCCTAAATTTTTAAGTAATCTGCCGCAAATATCTTATAGCATGTCTTCCCATTTTTAGCTTCAAGAACAAAATCCGCTCCATATGTTATATCGTCGATTATATAATCCTCGCCTTTTCTGCTATAATCAATTTTAAGTATACCGTCCGATAATAGATGAAGCGAGGAGAAACATGCACCGTCTTTTTTGTTTTTTTCATAATATGCATCCGGCATCAGATTAAACGCTTCAATATATAGCGGAATTATTTGATCAACACTCCCAACCTTCTCTATGCCGTCCCCAACCTTAATTGCCATAAAGTCCCCATATGTCAACTTTTCTTTCATTATGATTGGATATGCGTCCAAAAACAATCCATTTGACTTTTCCTTCGAATAAAAAAGAAATAAACGGTTTTCGTTTTCCGTGTCATACACAAGATAAAAATAATCGTCATTTTCACGAACTAGTGGATTAGGATACATTTTTACCGTTCGTTCAAGGAAATCTGTCCGGAAACCTAAAGCTATATTTATACCGGCGTCTATACCGAGATTGAAGCAACCTTGATTATTAAACAATAGCTCATTTTCCGCATAACAAGGAACTGCCGTCTCATCGTATTCTTTCTGTTCACTTGTCTTATTGTTCGAAATATATTCTGCAACAAATTCTTCACTATAGCTTTCAATCTTAGGTTCATATTTCTTTTCTGATAAATCAAACGCTAACGCTGTACCTGCGGTTATCAGTATAATGGTGCAAACAATTATTATTATATTCCTCTTTTTCATATCAAAAGTCCTCCGTTAATAATTTTTTATTCAGCTATCTCGTAATATTTACATATACTATTATAAAAACTACTATATCCAAAACAAGGCCAGCTTACATAATACGGATTTGTGGAACCCGAAGTACCTGAAACCAAATGAGATGGTGTCTGTCCTGGTTTCTCCGCCCATTGACCAGTATTCGTTTGATACCACCAATGAAAGTCGTAATAATCATTATATAGGTTATCGATATCTACAATGCCGTCACCATCATCTTTATAACCAATTCGCAGAACAACTCTCCAATCATTAGAATAGATATATGAATTATAAGACGAAATGCTACGGTATTCACTGGGCATATTGGAGCTTAGCCAAGAGCTAACCTTATTTTTTGTATATGTCCACAGTTCTGCCTCGTTCGAGCAATTATTTAATCCATCTAAAGTTATACCAAAATTTATCCAGCTCGGATAATCCAACGCATATCCCGCACAATTTATTCCGGTACTATTTTGAGTTTCATAAGGTCTGCAACCATAATAATCATAACTTGAGAACACAATATGCAATTCTGGCTTATGCGGAGACGATGCGTCGGAGGAATAGAATCTGGTTTTTTGATTAGTATCAGATTCGGAAGGCTCCTTTAGTACAAACCCGTAGTTGCTATAAACCCCATCAATCCAGTGCTTAACCATAGTGGTTGCATTCATTCTGTACCAGTTACCAGAATCGTTATAGGCGGTTGCAGATGCGTAGGTACTAGTATACCCCGGCTTATTATTCCATGTCACTGAACTTGATGCCCAATTGCCAGTAACCCGGTATGCTTTTATTGTTGGTGCAGCATAAGAAATCCTTTCTATTCTTAAATATGCACTTGAAATATTTGCTGCTGGAATATTTGTTGGCAAATTAAATTTTATATAAGTTCTCATTGCATTTATGCCGTATTGCCCACCAGTCCATTGAGCAGTAGCCAAATAATAATTTTTTGTTGGATACTCTTGATCAACATAAGTATCGAATGTATCTGTTGCTCCTGTAATCATAATGGACGGATCAATTATCACAGGAAATTGAGTATCTGGCGCATTAAGAAACTCTTTATCAGCTATAATTGTTAATATATATGAGTCATGGTTTTCTTCGATAGTATAACTGACTTTATCACAATATTTACCGTTTGCGTCCTCCATATACATAGGAGCGAGTTCAAAAATGTGCTCGCCTCCGCCATTAACAAAGGAAACAATACCTTCTTTCTCAAAAACAGAAAGTCCATCTAAAGTAAAATCAAATTTAAATATATTAGTTGCCGATGCATTTCTTAATAAAATATCTTCTTTTAACCCACAGGTTGTAACCGTATATGCGACATCAACATTTTTCATTGCATCTTTATAGACAACAGCCCTGTTGTCGCAAGCTAACACTTTATCAAATATGCTTTCGGATTTATCCAATGCGCTTGACTTCATTGCTCTGCTTTGAGTTTTAGCATCAACCATACTAAATGTTATTTTATAATCATCCTTTTCAATTACAACTGCATTCTTCTTACACAAGCATTCCGCAAAATATGTATGCCATGCATTTGCTGTATTACTATAAGTATACCCATCTTTTCTTGGTTTATCAGTTATAGCATTATCTATTTCTTTTAGTTTGCCATCTGCATCTTTATAATGAATATCTTCAGCATAACCGACATACTCATATGTTCCGTCTTTTAACAAATATGTTTTACTGTTATTTTCCCTCAATTCCATAAGTTCAAATGAGCGTTCAGCATCTTGAATTACACTTTGTGCTTCCGCCATATCCTGCTCGCTTTTCGCAAGGCTAGTTGTACCTAAAGAAATCAACATAGTTAATAACAAACAAATAATTATTTTTTTAATTTTCATATAGATATCTCCTTTCATACTTTGCCTCATGGATTTACCCTATTTATAATTATTTGACCAAATAAAACCGATTCCTTTTATTTCGACAATATAAGTCATAAACCTACAAAGTTATATTTATATTATATGCAATTGTATACCATTTTTGTTTTTAATGCAAATCTTTTTAGCTAAAAAAGTTAATAATACCGCGTATATAAAAAACACCCCCGAAGCCTATGCCCCGGGGGATATCTTCAATTTTTTTACGATCAGCAATATAATCAAATATCGGCCGGCGAGCGGTCTATACTTCCTTTATTTCTGTAAACATGGGCGGAATTATTATCTTCATTTGAGATATTGCTTCCCCGCAAACCGTAGATACAAGACTGATTGCAGAGCCTATAGGCGGCGCTATCGCTTCCACAATTTCTAAAATATCATCCTTTTCAATATTATCATCAGTATTAGAAACATTGATTATAAAATCAAACTTTCCCTCGAACAAGGCTTTAGGCACAAAATTCAATATAGCCCTGCCTTCAATCTTCGTTTTACCATTATACTGCTTCCAACGGTACTGACATATCAAACTTACGTCTATACTTGTTCCTTCCTTAGGATTGGACAGTTTTCGAAACGACATTTTTGTCATACTCCAATCCTTTATTTCAATACCGCATGTCATACTGTTTATGCTCATTTGCGCGCCTCCTTTAAAAACGGTTCAAACTGTATCGTTTTATTGTCTTCCCATGCCGCTTTTAAGGTTACGGGTTCGTTTCGTTTCATGTCAATATTGGCGCTTAACTGTTTCCGCGTTTTTTGGTTAACCTTTTCATCGATGGCAAGCGCGACAAATTCATTTAAGCTGATGCCAAGCTTCGCCGCGCACAAAACAGATTTTTTATGCAGTTCGGGTGATATTCTTATATTAAAATTACCTTTAAAAGTTTTTTCGGGTTCTTTGCCTGTTCTGGCGCAAAAATCAATATAGTCGTCTATTGCTTCCCGAAAAGCGTTTCTTAATTCGTTCGGGGTATTGCCTTCAAAAATTATTAAATCGGCAATGCCTAAAATTGTGCCGAAAAACAAATTATCTTCCGCGCTAAAATCAATCTTTGCGTTATATCCAGCGTATTCTATTATATTACTCATATAAATCACCATTATTTACTAGTTGTTCAATTATTCTTTCCATAACATATCTTTTCATTATATTATCATGCGGCTTATCAAAGCCAATAAATCGCCCTGTTAAAGAACATTCAAAACGAACACGAGAACCTGAGGTTTTACCTTTTGTATCTTCAAAATAGTTTAACCTGCTAAGCAAAGTTCTTGTCTCATCATACGTAAAATCTTTAGGTTTATTTAAAAACCTATGTAATAGTTTTTCCTTCTTGCTCATTTATATTCATTATATCGGTCTTTTGTGACTACTCTTTAGTGGCATTATAATAATATTTTATTATATTGTCAATCATGCCGATTCAACAGATAAGATGCAATAACCAAAAACACCCCCGAAGCCTAAGCTCCGGGGGTGTTTTTTGCGCCGTCAAAGCATTTTCAGCGCGTCCTGTTTCTTTTTCGCGAACGCATTTTTAAACGCTCCGTTTATGCCGCTTTGCGCCATGCCGTCGCCTATTATTATGCATGTTGAAAGCGTAAGCTTGGCAAGCTCTTTTGTCTCCCGCGCCTGTTTTTCAAGCGCCTGTATACGCCGCGTGTTCTCCGCGAGGCTTAAAGTCTCGTCCCTGCCCTTCTTTTTTGCCTTGGCTATTGCGGAAACCGCGGCGTTCACCGCCACCATTATGCCGCCCACCGCCACGCCCGTTATAACCGCCTGCATACTACCGCTCCTTTATCAGCCGTCCGAATTTGTTCCGCCCATTTGCGGATTTGCCCTTTCCAGCCCCCTTTATCTTGTAAAAACGCATACGCGTTTAAGATTGGTAGCGCCGCCTAAAGTCTCCGCACGCGACGACGTATAGCTTATCTGCGCCGCGCCGACCGTTATCATTCGGTAATCCACCGAATAATCGGCGGGGCTGTAAGCGCAGAATATGTGCATGTAAGGCGCCGTCCGCCCTTCCGCATTAAGCGGCGCCGTTACAGAGCCGTACACGGCCAAGCCGTCCGCGCTTCTTATCTGAATCATCATTTCGGATTTTCCCGCCTGACCGGCCATGGCTATATTTCCGCTTCCCGTGCTTAAAGCCTCGTCAAGCACAAGCGTCCACGCGAGCGCGTCCAAAGCAAGCTTTGCCTTTGCCACGGCTCCGTCCGCTATCTTGGTTGAGGAAACCGCGCCGGCGAGAATTTTTGTGTTGGTAACCGCGCCGTCCTCCATATGCGCCGCCGCTATCGCCGCGGGCGCGATGCGGCTTCCCGTTACGGCTTGGCTCGCTATCTCCTCCGTACCTACGGCTCCGTTTTGTATATTGGCCTTCGCAACCGCGCTGTCGGCAATTTGCTGCCCGCCCACGGCGCCGTCCGCTATCTTTTGGCGCGTTACGGCCTTTTCGGCAAGCTTTTGCGCCGTTATAGAGCCGTCGCTGACGCTTCCCGCCGACACGTCGTCTATCTGCGTTTTTAAACTGACAATCTGCGATAAAACATCGGTGCCGTCAATACCCTGTATTTCCTCGCTGCCTATTTTCCGCGCGCCGCAGCCTCCCGCCGCCGCGTTTTCAAGCTGCGTGAGCAAAGTAACATTTATATAATCCCTAAGCTGGTCGGACACGCTTTGCACCTGCGCCCTGGCCTGCGCCTCGCTCTCGGGCGATGTCGGATACCGCGCCGTATCGCAAAGCCCCGCCGGCGGGTTAAACGCCATTCTGTCAAACGCCATTGTCTTACCTCCTCAATTTACTGTTAAAGCAGTATTCTATTCTAAGCGCCGATATTCCGACGTCCCTGTCTTTCTCGCCTCCGAAAACCTTTATCTGTATGTACGCGGCGCGGCGCATGGCAAGCCGCATAACAAATGTGCGGGCAAACTTTATAACGTCCCACGTAAAAGCGTTCCAGTTAAAATCGTGCCACGAGAACGACTTGATATCAAAGCGCCTGCGGCAGAAACAATCGTTGTTCTCGCTCGATATCGTAACCTGCGCTTTTATATTTCCTTCTCCGGCGAAACTCGGGTATACGCGCAGAAAAGTTTTTAATCTGTCGGGGCACTTTAAATCAAACGCTTTGCTCGTAAAGTACGCGCCGTACTCCTCCCCGAAATCGTTTTTGTTTTTACAAAGCTTAACAATGCCCTTGGCGCTTCCGTAATAAAGCGTCTCGCCGTCGGGGCACAGCACGTTAGCGCGTATATTGTCGAAACGGTACCACGCCAGCCTGCGCTGCGCCTTTTTGTAATCCGCGTAGTCGAAATACGGAGTGTGCTGATAATCCCAAAGATAGGCGTGCCCTCCGGCGCAGAGCCAGTAATACCTGTTATGGTCTGCCGAGCACGCGCCGCAAAGCCCGCTCTCGCCGAGAAGCAATTTGTTTATATTGGCCGAAAGCGGTTTCACCGCGTTCTCCGATTTGTTGTCGGTAGACGTTAACATATGCACGCCGCTGCCCGAATTCGCGAATACCAAAGCGTTGTCTATAAGCGCGACGCTTCCCG
>Ga0265293_10007785_pt1 | contig 16290 bp, 12 predicted proteins | sample Munlanlewell138R_FD_192505 | JGI IMG/M metagenome (GOLD analysis project Ga0265293, IMG submission 192505) | Leachate microbial communities from a municipal landfill in Southern Ontario, Canada - Leachate well 138R | ecosystem: Engineered > Solid waste > Landfill > Unclassified | place: Canada...
GAACTGATCGACGGCATCGACTTCGGCGGAGTCGCCAAATACATCGCCGAATCAAACCACGCCAACAGCAACCTGTTTATTTAACGGCTAAAACAAGCATCCCCCGGTTTATCAACACCGGGGGATGTTTGTTTTACTTTGTTTACTTAACGAGTTCGCCTACAGCAACGGCCGCAAGGCGCAACTTAAGGCACATTACTCCGTAAGGTTGAGATATTAGGAGATAAATGCTATAATATTGCAAAATTCAAGAATAATCATTGAAATTCCTATTTTATCCTTACGAGGGGGAAAAGTGTATAGTAATAACAAATTAAATAAAATCATTAGTGTTTATCCCGTTTTCACAGATATAATTCTTTCATGTGCAAACCATGATGAGGCTCGCAGCAAGCTTTTATATGCAACCAAAAACCTATTGGAAGAAAACGAGAATACCGAGTTTTTGAACATCAGCGGCCTGCAGTTTTCGGTCAGACTAACCTGCTATCGTGTATTCAGGCAATTTTTAAGCCTGAGGTCAGTTAAACTCACCGGCTTTGATTTGGCAGAAGTTTTATTCAATATTGTACACAAAAGATTCAACCTTCTGCCCCCGGATCTATCAGACGGATTTTTAGAAGATCTTTACCACATTTTGGCGGGGATAGCCGGAAAAGCAAAATTGTACGAACCCTTATCAAAGAACAACAAGAAAGGCAGAACAGCCGCGATTGCTCGATCCGAGTCGCTCAACGAACTTTGCGAATCGGTCGATGAAAAAATCGCAAGTTACAAATGCGGCCTAGAGCCGGATCTGATAGTCGTGAGAGAAAAAAACAAGGAAAGAATTAAAAAATATTTTAATTGTTCCGAACTTGAGTTTTCTGATTACAAATGGCAGTTAAAAAATATTATTCGCGACGTAAAAGTTCTTGAAAAGCTCGTTCGACTGACAGACGAGGAAAAAGAAGCAATCACGGAAGCACGCAAAAATTATATTCCTTTCGGAATAACACCATATTACGCTTCACTGTTTGATTACGAAGCTAACTCAGAATACGACAGACCCGTGCGAACACAGGTGATACCACCGATGACATACGTGCAAAGGGTTATAAATAACCAAAAGAAGTGCCCCGAAAAGCTCGACTTCATGAAAGAAGCCGACACTTCTCCCATAGATTTGATCACAAGAAGATATCCTAAAATTGTCGTATTCAAACCTTACAACACTTGCAGCCAAATATGCGTTTATTGCCAAAGGAACTGGGAAATAGACGACGCTTACGCCCCTAACGCGTTAGCGCCCAAAGAAAAAATCGACGCGGCCATAAAATGGATAAAAGAAAACCCTGCCGTGAACGAAGTTCTTTTAACCGGCGGCGACCCTTTAGTAATGGATCAAAAAAACTTTAAATACGTGCTTGAAAGCTTATGCGCAATTAAAACAGTTCAAAGAATAAGAATAGGAACAAGAACACCGGTAGTGTTGCCTCAAAGAATCACAGAAACCTTAACAGACCTTATAGCCCTGTATCATGTTCCCGGAAAAAGAGAAATTGCAATTGTTACACACTTTGAACACACCTACGAGATAACTCCCGAAGCGATGGCAGCAATTCAAATGTTTAAGCGCAAAGGAATCAGCTGTTATAATCAAGCTGTATTCACAATACAAAACTGCCGAAGATTTGAACTGAGCGCACTCAGAAAATGGCTAAAACTAATTGGAGTAGAGCCGTATTACACCTTTAACGCCAAAGGCAAAAAAGAAACCGACTATTACAGAGTTCCGCTGGCACGACTGCAGCAAGAAGCCAAAGAAGAGGCGCGATTATTACCCGGCCTGGCACGAACCGACGAGCCGGTTTATAATGTTCCCGGGTTAGGTAAAAACTATCTTAGAGCCGAACAAAATCATCTGCTTCTCACAATTTTACCCAACGGAAACAGAGTGTATGAGTTTCACCCCTGGGAAAAACACATAACTAACGCCCAATCATATATTCATGAAGACATCTGCATTTATGATTTTTTGAGAAAACTTGAAAAATTGGGCGAGAATAAAGCAGATTACAGAAATATTTATTATTATTTCTAAAAACTATTGACAAGCTCAATTAAATTGCATACAATTTAATTGCAAAAAATAAACAACGGAGAAATTATATGAATATACATGATTTAATAGTAACCGACATTAAAGACAATAAAAAATCTTTGTCTCTTTACAAAGGCAAAGTGATGCTGATAGTTAATACAGCCACTAAGTGCGGCTTTACACCTCAGTTAAAAGGTTTAGAAGAATTACATGAAAAGTATTCAGAAAAAGGCCTAGCCGTTTTGGGCTTTCCATGCAACCAATTCTTAGAGCAGGCGCCCGAAAGCAGCGCAAAAATTCAAGAATTCTGCCGCATATATTACGGCACAGAGTTCGATATGTTTGCCAAAGTTAATGTAAAAGGCAAAGATATTCACCCCTTGTTCAAGTTTTTAACAGACAACTCACCCGACGAGATCGAAAACAGCGAAAGTAAGGGGTTCTTAGCCAAGCTCGCAGAACTTGCGCAAATATTTACGGGCAAAGAAATCAAATGGAACTTCACAAAATTCTTGATCGACCGCGAAGGCAATATTGTTGCAAGGTTTTCACCGACCGTTAAACCCGAAGAAATAGCAGCGCACATTGAAAAACTTTTGTGAGATGCCAAAAGAAGACTTACAAAAACTGGAAAACCAGATTTGTTTTCCTCTTTACGCGGCTTCAAGACTGATTATAAAAAAATATAATCCCCTGCTCGAAAGCTTTAACATTACCTACACTCAATATTTAGTGTTGATGGTATTATGGGAAAACAACGGCATAAGCGTATCTGAATTAGGAGAAAAACTTTATCTTGATTCAGGTACACTTACGCCCGTTCTAAAAAAAATGGAATCAAGCGAATTACTTAAAAGAGAGCGCTCAAACAAAGATGAGCGCTCGGTCATTGTCACCCTAACCCCACAAGGCAAGACCCTAAAAAAACGCTTAAAAGATATTCCGAATAAAATGGGGGTTTGCATTAATGCTCCGAATGAGGATATAATCAAATTGCGAACAATGCTTCAAAATTTTATTAAAAACATGGAGTGTTCGAAATAATACGACTTAGGAGATTTTTGCAATGAACTTGCATCTTTCCCCAAAGGTGATTAACGAGCTTTTGCCAACTAACATTTTATTCCAAACCGGTTTTTGGGGAAAAGTAAAAAAACGTGTTGGCTATGAACCGATCGCTTTTGACATAAACAACCCCAAATACGACGCCGACGTATTGGTTCTCAACCAAACAACAGCCGACAACAAAGTCATAGCCTATATTCCTCAAGGCCCTGAATTTCAGCCTTCAACAGAGAATTACGGCATTTATCTTGAAGAATTTTCTCATAAGCTTATTCCTCATTTAGCCCCAAACACTTCATTTATAAGATTTGACCTGCCGTGGCTTTCACCTTACGCCCAAGAAAGCATTGACAACCACGCATTCATACCCGCACACTCTGTTCAGGAAATGCGAATGAACTACGGCACAAACTCATATAATTTAATAAAATCTGTTAACGACATGACCGTTGCGTCAAACATTGCGGTAGACATCACCCCCGACGAACAGAGCATTTTGACAAAAATGAAGCCAAAAACCAGATATAATATTGGTTTATCAAAACGCAAAGGCGTTAAAACATTCATTGCAAGCAAAGAGCATTTACCCATTTTTTATGATCTTTACGTTCAAACCGCGCAAAGAAACAAGTTTTTGACCTGTGATTACACACATTTCAAAGCTCTTTTTCAAGTCTTAGAACAAAGCAACGAAGACGCGGACATTGTTTTCATCATATCGTGTCACGAAAACGATGTCTTAGCCGGTGTAATAATGACAATTACCGAAAAAACCGCATTATTTTTATTTGGCGCCTCTTCAAACATAAAAAGGAATTTAATGGGTTCATACGCCGTTCACTGGGAAGCAATATTGCAGGCAAAAGCCGGAAATTGCTCTGAATATGACATGGGTGGGGTATCTCCGACTCCAAACCCCGAGCACCCTTTTTATGGTTTATATTGTTTTAAAACCGGGTTTGGCGGAAAAATCACTCACCGAGTCGGAACCTGGGATTTCCCGTTAAATCATGACGACTACATGGCATACAGAAACGCCGAAACAATACTCTCAGGACTCGGCGGATAAGCTAAGAACAAAAATGGCGTACATATTATTTCTAATTTTTGTTGACTTTCAAACTTTCGTTTGTTATAATCTTTCCATTGCAGTCGGACACAAACCGACGGTTGTATATACGCGAGAATAGCTCAGTTGGTAGAGCGCCACCTTGCCAAGGTGGATGTCGCGGGTTCAAGTCCCGTTTCTCGCTCTCAAAGAAAATGCGCCAGTAGCTCAGGTGGATAGAGCAACAGCCTTCTAAGCTGTGGGCCAAGGGTTCGAGTCCTTTCTGGCGCGCTTTCATGGACGAAGTAGCACAATGGTAGTGCACCAGATTGTGGATCTGGTGGTTGCGGGTTCGAGCCCCGTCTTCGTCCCTTGATTTGCGCTCGTAGCTCAATTGGATAGAGCAACGGACTTCGGATCCGTAGGTTGAGGGTTCGAATCCTTCCGGGCGCGACGCAGTGAATTACGGGCCGCTAGCTCAGGGGTAGAGCATCTGACTTTTAATCAGAGGGTCGTTGGTTCAAATCCAACGCGGCTCAGTGGACGGGGCATTAGCTCAGTTGGTAGAGCAACTGACTCTTAATCAGTGGGTCGCCGGTTCAAATCCGTCATGCCCCAATCAAAAAAAACCGCTTATTAAGCGGCTTTTTTGTTTTTAGGAAATTCTTTTTAAAGGGAATTCTATAACGAACCTATCTGCTATTTCGTGACGTCGTATTCTTCGACCCAGCCGTTTGCCCCTTCGTCAATCCACTTAGGCTCACCGCTTCTGATGAGCTTAACCGAAGCTTCGACCATAAGATCGGGGTATTTTTCTTTCACGGGCAAATTTAAGGGCTGCCCCCTTTTACCGGGCACGCACAGCCAGTCTGTGTAAAATTTTCTTGTCTCGAGCTTATCGCACACATTAGCAAGCCAGGTTCCCGTTGTAAGGCCGCCCGCCCAGTTTTTCGACCACACACAGTCGATTTTGACGCCATGCGCGAGCAAAATATCAGACACAAAAAATTCGTTTTCGCACAAACAATAAATCAGCGTCAGCTCTTTATCGATGCCCCAGACCTTGAGCTTGTATTCAAAGCATCTTCCGCTGAAATTATAATTGTCGCATATTCTGTTAGGGTTTGAAATGCGCGGCAGCTCTCTGAAGGCAACGACCTCAAACTCGCCGTGAAAGCCGCATTCGCGTGCGTCTAAGTCTTTGCCTTCTTCGAATTCCATGTAAAAATTGATATCGGAATGGACAAAAAGATCGGGCAATTCGCAGCTTTGGGCAGTCTGCCCCGAAACTCGGCACGAACTCTCGACACGTTCATTCCAGAGCAACCTGCCTGAACCGAAATAATCTAAATCGCTCAAATCGCGCCCCGACGAGGGGTAATAACAAATGCGATTATATTTTTTTAACTCGTCGGCCAGTTTTTTTACATTTTCGTCTGCCATCACAAACACCTTTTACTCTGCCGGTTGCAAACTTGTGAGCACAAAATCGAGAGCCTCGCTTCGCAAGTGCTCAGGTGCCATTCTATGCCCGCCCTCAAATTCGAGCCACGTACATTTCCATTTTAGCTGCTCTAAAAACTTAATGTCTTGTTGCATAAGCTTATAGTTAAAATCGGTGGGGCTGGCCAAAAACGCGCAGGCCTTGCCGCGCGGGTATCGCTTGCTCTGCTTTAAGCTGGTTTCGTGAATGTAACCTACGTTAGTAATTACTCCCGCAATAATATCAGGATGGAAAAAACTGAACAGGTGTGCTGCCATTCCGCCGCCCGAAGAGCCTAACGCCACTATTTTGTTCAAATCAATCGGGTATTTGAGAGCAAGTTTATCTTTTATATCAGCCTTAACGGTGATCAGATTTTTTTGAATATCCATGCCGTTTCGTATCACGTTAGAGCCGAGTATAATGCAGTTATTCTCTGTTGCTGCGCTGCGCCAGGTGCTGATTATATCAGAGCCTCTGCCGCCGGGCGAAAACCCGATAATAGTCGGGTAAACATAGCTGTCATCTAAGTTTTCGGGCACAAACACTACAAATTCGCCTTCATCGAATATTCCCGCCGGAACCTGCCCCGCAAAACAGCTCGACGCGACGATTAACAAAAACAAAACAAAAAACCTTTTAATGCCTGACATTATACAAGCCTCCGATTATTAAAGCATTTCAGAGCCACTTTTTCCGTTTAAAAAACAATACCATTATAAAAGCACATACAATCATTATAACCCAAACTGCGAAATAACCCCAACCCCATTTTAATTCGGGCATATTTTCAAAATTCATTCCATAAACACCCACAATGAAGGTCAACGGAATAAAAACCGTGGAAATAATGGTTAAAGTCTGCATTATTTCGTTAGTTCTGACGCTGATTTTTGAAATATACAAATCATAAATTTCTTTTGCCATTTCGCGAAGTGCCTCAATGGTTTCAATTACGTTAACAACGTGATCATGAACATCACGGAAAAAGAGCTCTGTTTCTTGTTTTATAAAACGCGTGTCGCTTCTCATCAGCCCCGAAGTTATTTCACGCAACGGAAACGAAACTTTTCTTATATAAGAAAGTTCCCTTTTAAAGCTGTGCATCAAATCGCCGCTGAACCTGTCAGGGTGCTTAATCAATTCTTCTTCGTAAACGTCCATTGTATCGGAAAGGCTGTCGAGGACATAAAGATAGTTGTCGACTATCACATCTATAAGCATCAGCGCCAAATAATCGGGCCCGTAATTTCTCAATTTGCCCGAAACTTTTCTGAGTCGATCTCTTACCGGCTCAAAAACATCTTCATCTTTTTCTTTAAAGAGCAAAACACGCGTCTCATTAAAGATTAAACTGACTTGCTCTGCTTCAGGCCGTCCGCTGCTGTTAAGCGTGAGTATTTTCATTACAACAAAAATGTACCCGTCGAAAGCCTCAAATTTTGGCCTATGATTTGGGTTCATAATGTCTTCCATCGTCAGTTTATCTATTTCAAATATTTCTGACAGCTGCTTCAAATAATTCTCGTCATTCAGCCCCGTGATTGTTATCCATTGGCGTTCAGAGCTCTTCGCGAACGGCTTCAACTCATCGATTTGTTCGCACACGCTCTCATTGCAAAAATCCGCGCCATACTCAAAGACCTGCGCTACGGTCTTTCTGCCCCCCTCAACCGAGTAATTGGCTATTGTTCCGGGCGGCTTGCCGAGTTTTCTCGCCGCTATACCTTTTTTCACAAAATGCATCATAAAAGCTCCTGTCATTAGTGATTAGACTGCTCTTTTGCAATTCGATTTTTCGTTTTGGCCGTGGGCATAGCATTTTGAGGGTCGTCGGGCCACGGGTGCTTCGGGTAGCGCCCCCTGAGCTCGCCCACAATCTGCTTGTAGCCGTTTTTCCAAAACGATGCCAAATCTGAAGTTATTTGCACCGGCCTTTTTGCGGGCGAAAGCAAATGCACCTTAAGCCTGACCCGCCCCTCACAAATAGTCGGCGTCTCGTTCTGCCCAAACATTTCCTGTAGCTTCACCGCCAAGACCGGTTCTAAATCATCGCCATACGCGATTTTAATTTTGCTGCCCGACGGCACCTCAAATCTTTCGGGCACCAGCCTGTCAAAACGCTCTCTCAAGCGCCGCGCCGGCCCCATAAAATAAAGCTGCTCCAAAGTGTATTGCTGCAAGTCTTTAAACGAAAAGCACCCGCCAAGCACAGTCTCAAGCTGCTTTTTAAACCATTTTTCGTCGATTTGCTCAAATTCGCCGTCGCCGAAAGTTTTCGTGAGCAATCGCACTCTGCTGCAAAAATCTTGATTTTCTTCGCTATTAAGGTTGAATGCGCCTTTTAAGTCATTCATTATTGCAGGGAAAAACACATTCGCCGCCTCTTCGGCATCATTCGAGTTTATTGCCGATTCGTTGTTTTCAATGAGCAGTTTTCCGTACCAAATTCGCTCTTTTGCGGATACTTTTTTATTTTTGTCATTGAAATACACTTCCCGCGCAAATTTGCAAGGCAGACCCAACCCCTCTTTGAGCCATTCTGCCTCAATTTTACTTGCCAAAAATATTTTTCCCGACCCTGACGCGGCGCGCAATGCCGAATCGGCCTTTAAAGCCAAAATATACCGGGCGCTCTTTAAAGGCCCTTCATTACTCATAGTAAAGCCTCTGCCGGCGCATGACGTGTATTCGCCGCCTTCTGAGCGCCTCATACAAACTCTGTCGGGAAAAGCCACAAGCAGCGCTTTTCGCAGTGCCTCGGCGATTTTCGCGCCTCTCGCTTCGGGCGGCTGTTTCGCATCGCACGGCAGGTTTGAATCAGGCCGCAGCTTTGATTTGCCGATTATGCTTTCAAACTGTTCGGCAGATTTTTTAATCCTCTCGAAATGGTAAGAACGCCCGCCCCTCCTGCCTGCAACCAATTCTAATCTGTATTCCAAATCAGGGTCTTTCTCGGTTTCGCTGACAAAGTCCTTTTCGCTTAATATGGCCGCCGCCGGCGCAACCTGCTCTAACACGCCGTTTTCGGCGCCCCACAGAAGCATTCTTGCGATTCTCGCTTCGGCGGGCAAACGGGCCATTTTTCTGCCCACTTCTGTGATGCCGCCCTGTTCATCGACTGCCCTAAGCATTTTAAGCAACTCAACAGCCTTATTTATGCGCTCTTTGCCGGGGTTTTCGAACCACCCAAATTCGTGCAGGTTTCGACAGCCCCAGGCGGCCAGTTCAAGCGCCGTTGTGCTCAAGTCGGTTCTGAATATCTCGCCCACTTCTTCTTCTGACAGATAATCATGCTCTGATTTGCTCCAAAGTCTGATACATCTGCCGGCCTTGACTCTGCCCGCGCGCCCCGCTCTTTGTTTTGCCGAAGCCTTGCTGATTCGCCCCAACACAAGCTTTTCAAGGCCGTTCTCTTCGTCATACTCAGAGCGGCGGCAGTAGCCGCTGTCAATTACAGTTGTGATTCCGTCTATTGTCAGGGAGGTTTCGGCAACATTTGTGGCAAGAATTATTTGCGGGGCGGTGCCGCCCTTTAACAAGCGCTGCTGGTCTTCTATCCGCATAGCTCCGTAAAGGTGGGCGATTTCGTGTTTTGTGCGCAGTTTTTCTGCCAAACAGTCGCTGACTCCCATTATTTCGCCAACTCCCGGCAAAAATACCAGATATTTTTCGTTTTGTTCTGAATTATTTACGATCGAGGCTATTTCTGTGCCTAATTCTTGTATAAAGTTCCTGCCGCCCGATGTTTTTTGGTATTCAATCTGCACCGGGTACAAAAAACCTTTTCCGACAATTTCTTTTGGGTTTTTCAAAAAAGATTTAAGTTTGTCTGTTTCCATTGTGGCCGACATGACCATTATGCGCAAGTCAGCGCGGATTTCTCTCTGAATTTCGCGGCAAAGAGCTAAGCCTAAGTCGGCATGAATGCTTCGTTCGTGAAACTCGTCAAAAATTATGAGCCCCACATCTTCTAAAAACGGGTCTTTTTGGATTCTGCTTGTTAAAATGCCTTCTGTTAAGACCTCAACAACGGTATTTTTTGTTACATTTGAGCTGAATCTGACAGAATGTCCGATTACGCTGCCCGGCTCAGAACTGTCTAAATCGGCCATTCGGCGAGCAACGGCAACAGCGGCGACCCTTCGCGGTTGTAGCATCAATATTTTCTTTTTCCCTAAAAACGGCTCATCTTTTAAGGCTAAGGGCACAACTGTAGATTTACCGGCACCGGGCTCGGCAGTCAGAATGACGTCATTGCCGGCATTAAGAGCGTCTTTGAGCTCTTGCAAACAATCGTCGATCGGCAAGTTGAATTTTTTCAAAACAGAGCCTCTTATTAAGCAGAAAAGATTTTTTACAAAATATATGATACAATCTTTATCATTAAACAAACGAAAATTTTATCAAATATCGAAAACTTTTACAAAATTAAAGTAAATGTTGCATTACAGGCGTGATAGGTGTAATAAAACTCAAGTATTTTTAACTTTAGGCGGGTTGTCATATGGATTTATTTCTGTCTGCGGTCGTTGCAATTTTTGTTGGCGGTATAATTGCGTTGTTTACCGGAAAATGGCGTGGAGTTTCAAACTTTTTCGGCGCTTTTTCGTGTTTTCTGGGCACAATTTTCGCTCTTAAACCTATTTACGATGTATTAATCGCGAACAAAACTCTCGAAGCAATAACTATTGCTCTTCCGATTTGTTCGGCTTCGGTTTCACTCGACAAGATTTCGGCGTTTTTTGCTTTGCCGATAGTCATACTTGGTTTCATTTCGGCTTATTTTGCGGCTGTTACCGTTAACCCGCGCAACGAGCAGCACCCCGGCGCATACTGGTTTTTTTACAATCTTTTGATTGCGGGCATGCTTTCTCTTGTTGCCTCTTCAAACGCGGTTTTGTTTATAATGTCCTGGGAAATAATGTCTGTTGCCGCCTACTTCTTAATCGCTCACAGAGACGAAATGAACACGGCACGCAATGCAGCCTGGCAGTTTTTGGTCGCGAGTCACATCGGCACAACCGGAATATTCTTTTTGTTTGCCATTTTGGCTTCGGCGGCGGGCGGTTTTCAATTCGAGACTTTTCATAGCAGCGCGTTAGCCGAAGGTTCTGCGGCTGTAATTTTCTTTTTGGCGCTGTTCGGGTTTGGCGTAAAAGTCGGATTTTTCCCGCTTCACATCTGGATGCCCGACTCATACACCTTTGCCGACTCTCATGTTTCTGCAGTTTTGTCGGGTGCCATGAGCAAGATGGGGTTTTACGGTTTAATCAGAGTTTTAACTTTTTTGCCCGTTCACGCCGAACTTTGGGGCTGGGTTCTTTTATTCGGGGGGTTGATTACGGGGATATACGCTCTTGTTATTGCCCTCGTCAAACTTGATTTAAAAAAGGTCATCTCTTACAGCAGCATGGAAAACGCGGGCATAATTCTTATGGCTATCGGAACCGGCATTCTCGCCAATCGTTGGAACCAGCCGCTGATAGCCTTTACCGCTTTTTCGGGTGCTCTTTTACACATATTTAATCACGCTTTATGCAAAGGGCTGCTTTTTCTTTGCGCAGGCTCGGTTTATTTTGCAACCGGAACCCGCCGCCAAGAGCAAATGGGGGGAATCGGCAAATCCATGCCCGTTACCGCCACCGCTTTTGGAATCGCTTCGATTGCTATTTCAGGGCTTCCGCCGTTTAACAACTTCATAAGCGAATTTCTGATTTTTATGTCGGGTCTCAAAGCGGCATCGCTCAGCACTCCGAAATCGCTGCTTCTGTCTGCGGCGGTATTACTGGGTCTTGGCTTAATAGGCGGTCTTGCCGCTGCCTTGTTTACACGCTCATTCGGGCTCGTCTTTTTGGGAACCCCCCGCACAAACAGAAGGTTAAACACCAAAAACATTAAATCAGACGTTAATTTTACTTTAATAATCTTGTCTGCTGCCATAATCGCCGCCTCGATCTTCGCTCCGATGCTTATATCTCCATTTGCCGGCGTTGTTTCAGAAATAGTCAAGCCCCTGGGCATAACCTATGACCCCGCCTATATAGCGACCATAAGCGCACCCGTAAAAATAATATCGCTCTTTTCGCTGGCAGTCATTCTCATAACTTGCATCGCAGTCTTTATTAAATCTAAGTTTTTAGACAAAAATCAAAGAAGCGACGCCCCCACCTGGGACTGCGGCTTTCTAAAAGGCACTCCTCGCATTCAATACACTTCATCTTCTTTTTCAGAGCCTGCGAACGAAGTTTTTGTTTCTGTAAACAGGCTTCACATAAGAGGCGAAAAGATTAAAGAGCTTTTTCCGGCAAAATCTTCATTTCACACAGAAGCGACAGATTCTGCCGAAAAGCACCTGTTTATACCTGCTTTCAACATCATTAACAAGTTCTTAATAATGTTCAGAGGTTTTCAGCACGGAAAACTGCATTTATACATCTTTTATATTGCCGTTACGCTGCTCGCGCTCTTAATATGGAAGGTGGTGTACTGATGAATATTACATCAATCATTTTCATTATCGTATCATTTCTGGCCGCCCCAATTCTGCCGGGTCTCATCAACAAGACAAAGGCGCTGTTTGGCGGTCGGCAAGGCCCTCGCGTTTTGCAGCTTTATTACGATATATTTAAGCTCGCGCGCAAAACTCCGACCTACAGCAAGACCGCATCTGCCCTAACACGTATCGCGCCGGTCGCAATAGCCGTAAGCACACTTGCTGCCCTAACTTTGGTTCCGTCGTTTTTTAACAACTCGGCGATTCATTTTACCGGCGACATAATTCTTATGGCCTATTTGCTCGGTCTGGGGCGCTTTTTCATGGTTACTGCCGCTCTCGACAGAGGTTCTGCATTTGAGGGAATGGGCGCAAGTCGCGAAGTGCTTTATTCAGCCCTTGCCGAGCCGTCGTTTTTTGCAGGTTTGCTGATTATGATACACGAAACCGCCTCGCTAGAGCTCTCTGAAATATTTTCAAAACTGTCGCTTAATTTTTGGCAAGAAAACCCCGCCATATTGTTTTTGATTCTTTGCAGCTGGTTTGTAATACTGCTTGTAGAAAACGCGAGAATACCTATTGACGACCCGAACACCCACCTTGAACTTACCATGATTCACGAGGTAATGATTCTTGATTACGGCGCAAAAGATTTGGCACTTATTGAATACGCCTCCGCACTAAAACTCTGGATATATTCCGCTTTAATTGTCGGTATGGTGATTAACGGCGAAATAATTACAAGTCTGACCATGCAAATTGCAATATTTACCTTGGGCATGGCGATTGTCGCTTTTGTAATCGGAACAATTGAATCTATTACGGCTAGAATCAAACTTGTATTTATTCCTAAATTTATTGTCGGCTCGGGAGCTTTGGCAATCATTGCCTTGATTCTGAAAGTGGCAGGAAACTGACTATGAACAGCATTGCAACTTTATTGGCTTTAACTTCTCTTTTTTTACTTGGGTCAAGCAGACTAAGCCTTGCCATTAACATGGTAGCGTTTCAGGGTTTTTTAATCGGCATATTACCCCTTGTTTCAGGTCATGGATTCACCTTAGAAGTGTTAATATTAGCGGCTACGGGCATAATTATGAAAAGCATCGCGCTGCCTCATATGCTCAGAAAAGCATTGGAAAAATCAGGCACAAAACGCGAAGTTGAGCCATACATAAGCTTTGGCGCCTCAATTCTTTCGGGTATTCTATTGCTTTTCGTTTCGGGCTGGATAGTCTCAAGACTGACGCAAGACGAGGGCATTGTTTCGTCATCGCTTATTGCGGGCTTTTTCCTGCTTTTCACGGGACTTTTCACAATAATAACACGCAAAAAGGCTTTAACTCAGGCATTGGGCTTTTTGGTTCTTGAAAACGGAGTATATACGGCAGGCTTAAGTTTAGGCAGTGAATTTTCGTTTATGGTCGAGTTAGGAATACTTCTCGACGTATTTGTCGGAATCTTTCTTATGGGCATTATGCTTTTTCACATAGACAATGAATTCGATCATATCGACACCGACCGCTTTGACGCGTTATCTGACTTAGAACTGCCTGATCTGGAACTGCTAAACGGCAATGTATTAAATCTTGACCAAGAACTTGACGAAGAGGAGGGGGCAGAATGAGCACCCTTTGGCTTATTATACTTTTTCCAATTTTAACCGGTATCGTAACTCTTTTCACCGATTCTCACAAAATCCGAAAAATTCTGCTGATCGTTTGTTCTGTTCTTCATATGGTATTTACGGCATTTATATGTCTGGGATCCATTACGCCGAGCACAGAGAGCTGGTTTTGCACTGACGCGCTTTCAAAGATATTTCTTTCGTTAACGTCTCTGCTTTATTTTGGCGCATCTCTTTATGCGTTAACTTATTTAAAGCCTGACGAAGAGGGCGAACATGTTTCAGACTTTCATGATTTGTCGTTTTTAAGAAATAAGAACGCTGTTTTTATGGGTTGTATGCAGTTTTTTCTTTCAGCCATGACTTTATCTGTTTTAAGTGCTCATTTCGGTTTGCAATGGATAGGCGTTGAAGCGACTACACTCGCAAGCACGCCCCTTATTTATCACCATCGCAACAAAAAGTCACTTGAGGCGGCCTGGAAATATTTGATAATCTGCTCTGTAGGCATTGCTCTTGCGCTTATGGGCGTGTTTTTTCTTGCCATGGCCGTTCCGACTCAGGTTGAATTTTTCACACCTCGCGGCTTAAGCAAATTTGCGGGTTATCTGCGCACAGACTGGCTTCAAGTGGCCTTTATTTTTATTCTTGTGGGTTACGGCACCAAAGCGGGTTTCGCACCTATGCACACCTGGCTGCCCGATGCTCACAGCGAAGCCCCTTCCCCTGCTTCCGCGTTGCTTTCGGGAGCATTGCTAAACTGTGCTTTATTGGCTATTTTGCGCGTATATCAAGTTTGCGCCGAAGTTCCGGCAGTTCAGGCATTGGCTCTGCAGTTATTTATTTTGTTTGGCCTTGTATCTATGGCGATATCGGGAATATTCATAATGCATCAGGCTGATTACAAACGCATGTTGGCTTATTCGAGCGTTGAACACATGGGCATAATGATTTTTGCGTTTGGGTTGGGCAAAGCGGCGACAGCAGCGGCTTTGTTTCACGCGATTTGCCATTCGCTGGTAAAATCATCGCTGTTCATGTTGGCCGGCAATATTTTGAGTGCATATCAAACGAAAAAGGTCGAAAAAATACACGGCCTTTTGCGAACCATGCCATTTACGTCGGTATTGTGGCTGGCAGGTTTTTTGGCTATTACAGGCACTCCGCCCTTTGGCACCTTTATGAGTGAATTTTCGATTTTAAAAGTTGCCGTCGAGTCGCGCAATTACTTATTTGGCGCCCTGTATCTGCTGTTTTTGGTTTTAGTTTTCGTCGGTATGCTCACCATTTTTTCGACCATGGCATTGGGCAAAAAAATGCCTATGAACAGCGAAGGACAGCCTATAGGTTACAAAGACCCCGAGCTGCGAAAAGACGGAACAGTATACGAGCACCCGCTTCAATACATCACACCTATTGTGTTTTTGGCCGCTGCGCTGTTTTTGGGCTGTTATATACCCGAACCTGTATTGCAAATAATCAATGAAGCTTCGGCAATTCTCGGAGGCAAAGCATTATGAGCTATCTAACATTAAAAAACGCTGTCCCGGCGCCCATAAAAGGAGTGCCCACGCACGAATACAAAGAATTTAAAGCCGCAATCAAAGAACTTCTCGAACAAGAATGCCGCCTTTCTTCACTGTTTGCGGTGCCGGCAGAGTCTGACAATCGAATATTCGCAGTCATGACAAACGACAAAAAAGGCGAAATATATGTTTTTGCCACAAAATACGCTCAAACTTTTGAATCGCTCACACCCGAAATTCCTCAGGCTCATTGGTTCGAAAGAGAAATAGCTGAAATACACAATATCAAAATCAACAATCACCCGTGGTTGAAGCCGATTCGCTTTATGCCTAAATCGGGCGAAAAAAACTTTCCCGTCGCAGGCGATACAGATTATTTTAAAATAAACGGCGAAGAAATTCACGAAGTTGGCGTAGGCCCGATACACGCGGGTGTCATCGAACCGGGGCACTTTCGTTTTCAATGCTATGGCGAAAAAGTCTTGCACCTCGAGATCGAACTTGGCTATCAGCACCGCGGCATCGAACGTGTTTTTCCCAAAACACCTCATAATAAACGCATCAAAATCATAGAAGCGGCAGCGGGCGACACCACAATCGGCCACACTACAGCCTACGCGCTTAACATCGAGGGGCTGGCGGGGGCACAAATTTCGGCAAACGACGCGCTTGTTCGGTCGATAGCGCTTGAGCTCGAGCGAATGGCGAACCACACCGGCGATTTGGGCGCTATGGCCGGTGATGTCGGGTTTATGCCCACATCGTCGTATTGCGGACGCATCAGAGGCGATATACTCAACACGACGGGCATGATTTGCGGCAACCGCTTTGGCAGAGGGCTTGTGAAGCCGGGGTCGAGCGGTTATCAGATCGATGCTGAGCTCAAAAAGAAGATTTCAGATAAACTCGACCTTATAGAAGCAGACGTAAAGTCGGCAATAGAGCTGATTTGGCAGACTCCT
>Ga0265293_10007786_pt1 | contig 16288 bp, 12 predicted proteins | sample Munlanlewell138R_FD_192505 | JGI IMG/M metagenome (GOLD analysis project Ga0265293, IMG submission 192505) | Leachate microbial communities from a municipal landfill in Southern Ontario, Canada - Leachate well 138R | ecosystem: Engineered > Solid waste > Landfill > Unclassified | place: Canada...
ATGCTTTAATTTGATATCTTTGTTCTTTGGTTAAATGTTTCATCCTGCAACTTATTTTGGGAGACTTAGGCGGCAAGATAATAAACTTTACCCATTCAAGGAAAGAGATAGGTGAAAAATTCCTATCCTTTCTTTGAAAAAAATTTATTACTTGTGCTTGCATCTTTTATGTTATTAAAAGTTGCATTTACTAATTGAACTTACAATCTCTTGAATATGCTTCTATACTTAACAATAAAAATAAATTAATTGCCTAGAGTTCTTTTAAAAAAGTGTTTTGGATCTCCTTTTTCGCCATATCCAACTGTGTCACCTGCTAAAGCAATTTGTTTTTCTAAATTTTTAATGTAATTATCTGTTTCGGGTATAATATCAGGTTTTCCTTTATAAAGATTATAACTTTTATGATAATGTAAAGGAGTAATATTAGGCATAATAACATTTGCTCCAACTCTAATTCCTTCTTCTCTTCCGTCAGGGTTTATAGCTTGAAGTGCGGTTGCAGAAGCTATGTTTACGTCTCTCATTAAAATACGTAAAACTGCTATCATTTTTAGACTTAAAAAATATCTTTCTTCTACAGGTAATAATAAATCTTTATATTGATAAAGTGGCGTATTTTCATGTTCTATATATGGACCCATTCCAACCATGTCAATATCAAGTTTTTTCATAAATAATAAATCATCAGCTAAGTCTTCAATAGTTTGAAATGGCAAACCAATCATTACGCCTGTACCTGTCATATATCCTAATTTTTGCAGATTATAAAGATTTTCTATTCTTTTTTCGTAATTATGTAGTTTGTCTTGTGGGTGAATTTGTGCAAAAAGTTTAGGGTTTGAACTTTCAATTCTAAGCAAATATCTTGTAGCTCCTGCATCAAACCAGCGTTTAAAAGTGTCAATTTTTTGTTCGCCAAGAGAGAGGGTAATTCCGGGCTGTTTTTCTCCCATTTGGCTGATTTTTTTTATTAAATATTCAACTTTATTGATAAAGTTTGTGTCCATCCTTTCTCCCGATTGAATTACTACAGAGCCCCAGTCGCGGTCTAGTGCATATTGTACAGAGTTAAAAATTTCTTCGTCAGAAACAACATATCTTTCAACCTCTTTGTTGCTGTTTCTAATACCGCAATATAAGCAGTTTTTTGAACAAATATTTGATAATTCTATTAAGCCACGGAAATATGTAAAATTACCTACGCACTTGGATTTTATTTCAGCTGCTTTTTTAAAAATTAATTCCGAATTTTCTTTATCAGCTGATAATAAAATAATTAAATCATCTTTATTTAGAACTGAGTTTTGAAGGATATCTGCTATTTTATTGTGCATATCTATTGTCTTATGTGGGACAAAATTAACAAATATTTTTATGTTTTGTTCATTTTCCTGTTTTGAAAATTAATTTAAAAGAGGCTGTCTCAAAACAACTTTTAAAACAATAATCTTTCAAGGTGTTTCAGAAGTGTTAAAATGCAAGGCTCTGAAATTGAGGGCGAAGGAGCGTACAGAAGTACCTGACTGAGCCCGAATATTGAAAGAAGCAGTTTGACACTTATGAGACACCGCTTTTAGTATTTGTTTTTATTTTCTATTTTATTTTGCAGCTTCCAAAGTATTTAGCAATAAAGCTAATCTTGTCATAGGACCAACTCCTCCTGGAACTGGCGTGATATAAGAGCATTTTTCAGCAACATTTTCAAAATCCACATCTCCTGAAAGTTTAAATCCACTTTTAGTTTTATCGGATTTTACTCTTGTCGTTCCAACGTCAATTACAACTGCTCCTTGTTTTACCATGTCGGCAGTAACAAAATTTGGTTTTCCCATGGCAGTAATTAAAATATCTGCCGAAAGACAAATTTCTTTAATATTTTTTGTTCTGCTATGAACAACAGTTACAGTACTGTTCATTTCTTTTTGAGACATTAAAATACTAAGTGGACGACCTACAATATTGCTTCGTCCAATAATTACGCAATTTTTTCCAGAAGTTTCTATTCCGTATTTTTTCAAAAGAATTGTGATTCCCATTGGCGTAGCAGATTTAAAAGCGTCTAAACCTATTGTCATTTTTCCTACATTCATTGGGTGAAAACCGTCAACATCTTTTTCTGGTTTAATTGCTTCTATTACTTTTTGCTCGTTAAATTGTTGGGGTAAGGGAAGTTGAACAATAAAACCATCAACTAGAGGGTCTGAATTTAATTTGTCAATAATTTCGTAAAGTTCTTCTTCAGTCGCATCTTCATTTAAGCGTATTAAACTTGATTCAAATCTAACTTCTTGGCAATCTTTGATTTTATAACTTACATAAGATTCAGAGCCAGGATCATGACCAACTAATACAGCAGCTAGATGTGGAGCACGACCACGTTTTTCTTTAATTTGCAGAGATTTAATTTTGATTTCTTCTTTAATCTCTTTTGCAATTTTATTTCCTTCAATTAATTTCATAGTAATTTTGTTTTATGAGTTTTCTAAAATTTCAATAATTAGGTATTATATAGTTTATCTTCTCGACATTTTTTTCTTAAATTTATTAGATGACATTGCTCTCATCATTTTTTTGGTTTCTTCAAATTGTTTTAACAATCTATTTACTTCTGCAACAGTTGTTCCCGAGCCGTCAGCAATTCTTTTTCTTCTATTTCCGTTAATAATTTCAGGATTTGATCGCTCATACAAAGTCATAGAGTAAATTATTGCTTCAATTCCTTTAAAAGCGTCATCATCAATATCTAAATTTTTCATTGCTTTGCCAAGTCCGGGAATCATACTAGCCAAATCTTTTATATTACCCATTTTTTTAATTTGTTTTATTTGGGCTAAAAAGTCTTCAAAATCAAATTGGTTTTTTGCAATTTTCTTTTGTAATTTTCTACTTTCTTCTTCGTCAAATTGTTCTTGGGCTTTTTCAACTAAAGAAACTATATCACCCATACCCAAAATACGGTCTGCCATACGCTCGGGGTGGAATATGTCTATAGCTTCCATTTTTTCTCCTGTTCCAACAAATTTTATTGGTTTATCAACTACTGAGCGAATAGAAAGAGCTGCACCACCACGAGTATCACCGTCTAATTTGGTTAAAATTACTCCATCAAAATTTAGTCTTTCATTAAATTCTTTAGCTGTATTAACTGCGTCTTGTCCGGTCATTGAGTCAACTACAAAAAGAATTTCTTGTGGATTAATAGCTTTTTTAATATTTTCTATTTCGTCCATCATTTCTTGGTCAACTGCCAAACGCCCTGCTGTGTCAATAATAACTAAATCATGCCCATACATTTTGGCGTGTTTAATTGAATTTTGAGCAATTTTTACAGGATTTTTATTATCATCTTCAAAATAAACTTTAACACCAATTTGTTCGCCAAGTACTTTAATTTGCTCAATAGCAGCCGGACGATAAACGTCGCAAGCAACTAAAAGTGGGTTTTTACCTTTTTTTGTTTTTAGCATATTAGCTAATTTTCCACTAAAAGTAGTTTTACCTGAACCTTGAAGCCCTGACATTAAAATAATTGCTGGATTTCCTTTTATATTTATATCAACCGCCTTTCCACCCATTAATTTTGCAAGCTCATCATGAACTATTTTAATCATCAATTGGTTGGGTTTCAAGGATTTTATAACATTTTGCCCCATAGCCTGTTCACGCACATCATCGCAAAAAGTTTTTGCAGTTTTATAGTTTACGTCAGCGTCAAGCAAAGCTCTACGAACATCTTTTAAAGTTTCAGCAATATTTATTTCGGTAATTTTACCTTCGCCTTTTAATAATTTAAAAGACCTCTCTAATCGTTCTGATAAATTTTCAAACATAGTACTTTAAAATCAATTTCTTATTTGTTGCAAAAGTAATAAAAGTTTTTGTAAAATTGAATTTTGAACTTTTTTGTTTTATACTTGAGTTTACACTTATTAATTTATGTTAAATAACAGATTAAATAAAAAAGTGAGTTTTATTTTTTTTATTTCAATAAAAACATTACATTTTTGCTTTTTATAAAATTATTGTCAAATTTAAAATATTTAATACTATGTCAAATGATGTAAAAAGAACTTCACAAGAATTTATTGATTTAGAAGCAAAATATGGCGCACATAATTACGCTCCAATTCCTGCAGTGCTTGATAGAGGCGAAGGTCCTTTTTTATGGGATGTTGAAGGGAAAAGATATTACGACTTTCTAAGTGCGTATTCGGCTGTAAATCAAGGTCATTGTCATCCTAAAATTGTTGGTGCTTTAGTTGAACAGGCACAAAAACTAACTCTTACTTCTAGAGCTTTTTATAATTCAACTTTAGGCGATTATGAAAAATTTATTACAGAATATTTTGGCTACGACAAAGTTCTGCCAATGAACACTGGTGCCGAAGCTGTTGAAACTGCTTTGAAATTAGCTAGGCGTTGGGGAGTTGTTAAAAAAGGAATTCCTAATGATGAGGTTAAAATAATTTGTTGCGAAAGTAATTTCCACGGTCGTACAATTTCAATTATTACTATGTCTAGCGACCCTGATTCTTATTCAAATTTTGGTCCTTTAACTCCAGGCTTTATTCGTATTCCTTATAATGATGTTGTGGCTTTAGAAAAAGTTTTGGAAGAACATGCTAAAACTGTAGCCGGTTTTATTTTAGAGCCAATTCAAGGCGAAGCAGGCGTTTTTGTACCAGATGAAGGCTACTTAACTAAGGCTAAATCTGTTTGCGAAAAATATAATGTTTTATTTATTGCAGACGAAGTACAAACAGGTATTGCACGCACAGGAAAATTGTTGGCTTGCGATCATGAAAATGTACGCCCTGATATTGTTGTTTTAGGAAAAGCACTTTCAGGTGGAGTTATTCCCGTTTCAGCAGTTTTGGCTGATGATGATATTATGCTGACTATTAAACCTGGTGAGCATGGTTCTACTTTTGGTGGTTTCCCTTTAGCAGGAAAAGTTGCCACTGCGGCTTTAGAAGTTGTTAGAGATGAAAAATTAGCAGAAAAAGCCGAATATTTAGGCAAAATTTTCCGAGAGGAAATGAATAGCATAAAATCAGACCTAATTAAATTAGTTAGAGGTAGAGGTATGCTAAATGCAGTAGTAATTAACAATAAACCTGGCAAAACTGCGTTAGATATTTGTATGGAAATGAAAGAATTAGGAGTTTTAGCAAAACCAACTCATGGAAATATTATACGTTTTGCCCCTCCTCTTATTATTAGCGAACAAGAATTACGCGAAGCTATAGAATTAGTGAAAAAAGCTTTTAAAAAATTTGAATAAAATTTAATAAATAAAAAGAAAACTGCCGTAATTTTATGGCAGTTTTTTTTGCTATTTTGAAAAATATAGATAAAATATTAGAAAGAATTAAACAAGGCGAAGGCTTAAATCTAGATTTTAAACATTCTATAAATGATGCTAAAAAAATAGCTAGATCATTGTCGGCTTTTGCAAATACCAAAGGCGGTAGCTTATTAATTGGAGTTAGAGATAATGGAAGTATTGCAGGCGTAAATTCTGAAGAAGAATATTTTATGATAGAAACCGCAGCACTTATTTATTGCAAACCTTCAATAGAATTTGCTGTGGATAATTTTAATGTTTTGGGAAAGCAAGTTTTAGAAATAATAGTTGCAGAGGCTAAAAATAAACCTCATTTATCACCAGATAATGATGGGGTTTTTAGAGCTTATCTAAGAGTGAATGATGAAAATATTATAGCTCCAAAAACTCTTGTGGAAGTTTGGAAGCGCTTGCAAAAAGGTGTTAAAGGAGTGAAAATTAATTTCGATGAAAATATTTCATTCTTGTTAAAAGAAATAAATCAAAATGGCAGTATTTCAAAATCTAGCTTTGTAAGACATACAGGTTTAAAAAGTATTGTAGCAAATAAAATTTTAACTAATTTGCTGATTATGAATATTTTAGATATAGAAATTACTGCTACTGAAACAAAATATATATTTAATAAAAATTTTGATTTTAATAAACATGAGTTTTAATTACGAATATCCGCGGGCCTTAAATACTGTAGATGCAATAATTATTTCAAAAAAGGAAAATAAAATATTGTTAATAAAACGCTTAAATCAACCTTTCAAAGATTTTTGGGCTTTGCCAGGTGGCTTTATTGAAATGGAAGAAACTCTGCTTGAATCTGTGGAAAGAGAAGTTTTTGAAGAAACTGGTTTAAAAAATCTTGAATTAAAAGAATTTAGAGCTTATGGCGATCCAGGTAGAGATCCGCGTGGTAGAAATATAAGTTTTGTTTATTATGGATATTGCGAATATCCGGAATTAGCAAAAGCAGGCGATGATGCTAAAGATTTAAAATGGTTTAATTTGAACAATTTACCAAATTTAGCTTTTGACCACCAGAAAATTATAAACGATTTTGTGCAAAATAATTGATTATTAGTGTATTGTCCCAAAAAACTACTTTTGTTTTGAATTAAAAAATAAAAAAAAACTGACTTAGAATTAGTATAAATAATCCTAAGGTGTGGAAATAGCTTAATATTTAAGTAGTTTTTTCTAGTTAGTTTTTTTCTATTACCTTGCCATTATCAAAGATTTCCAAATATACATTAGCTGTACTTAGCTAACAATTTTTATTGTTTCAGTATTGTGTATTTTTACTATTTAAGAAAGCTTTGTGTAAAATTCAGTTGAATTTTTTAAAATATGTAGTTTTTTAATTTTTCTCGTTTTGTATAATTTATAATATTGGAATGCGGTTTTTTTCTTAAATTTTGGAATTTAATTTAAAGAAAACTGCTGGAGTAACGCCTACATATTTTTTAAACGCATTGTAAAATGTAGATTTGCCTGTAAAACCAACTTCTGAATATAAATGGTCTATTGTAAAATTGGGATTTGTGTTATTAATTATTTTTTGACAAGCTTCTTCAATTCTAAGTTTATTTATATAATCGTTATAATTCATCCCGTAAACATTATTAATTATTGCAGAAACATAAGAACGATTTGAGTTTAGTTTTTCGGCTACTAAATTCAAATTTAAGTTTGTGTCTAAAAATACTTTTGGTTTAATTATTTCATCTTCAAATTTTTCTATTAATTGAGTTTCAGTAGCATCTCCCATACGCTTTGAAGACGTTCTAATATCAGTTCCTTTAATGTTGGTTATGGTTTTATAAGCTAATTCCTGTTGTGTGTTTTTTAAGTTTTTATATAATTTATAATAAATACTTAAAGTTATAATAATAAAAACTAAACCAAAAAGTAATATATATATAAATATACTCTGTCTTTCAATCACTCCGTCTTGTTTAATTTTACTAAGTTCTACATCTTTCATGGCTAATTGCACAGGAAGAACAGCTAATTCGATTTTCTTTAAAACTAATTCTTCCGAATTTTTATCAAAAATTAAACTATCTGTATATAAATTTGCTTGCTCTTTATGATAGTTGGCTAACTGATTATTATTCAGAGCTTTATATGTTTTTGAGTAATTTTCATTAATCTCAATAATCTCTTCAAAGTTTTTATTATTTGTAAAATTCCAATTTAAACTTGTATCTAAATACTTTAAAGCTGTTTCATAATTTTCTAAATTGAAATAGGAATCATATAAAGAAGAGTAAATTCTGTAATATCGGGTTTCTAAATTTACTGTTTTTGCATTATTTAAAGCAATATTTAAATTGTAAACTGCTTTAGTAAAATCTTTTTTAATAATGTAATAGTCTGATAATGTAGTATGGGCGCGTACTAAGTTTGTGTAATAGTTCAGTTTAGATTCTTTTTGATAGTTTTTTACTTCTTGACTTGTAGAGTTTAAAAATAAATTATCAAGATTTTCATATAATTCTTGTGTTTTATTAAAATAAATAGGAATAGAATCAATATTTTCACATAAAAAGGAGAGGGAAGCAAGGTAATTATAATATTGTATTTTTAATAAATATTCTTTTTCGCCACATTTTTCAATATATTCAGGAGTTTTATTAAAATAATATTTTGCCGAATCGCAATTTTCCAAGCCTTCATATGCTAATGCTATATTGTTGAAAATCAAGCTTATTACTTCGGGGTCTTCAAATTTTTCACTAATATTTTCAATTTGTCTATATACATAAATTGCTTCTTCATAAAGCTTATACCTATATAATATATTTCCTGTATTTATGTAAATAAAAGTTTTATCATATTCTAATTCCGGGTGTTGTACAAAAATATCTAAGGCTAAATTTATATATGAAAGTGCTTTGTATTCGTCATTTTTTCTGTATTGGTAAAGTTCTGATAAAAATCCGTAAAGTCTAACTAATTTTACATACTCTTCATTTTGAATATATTTTTTTTCGGCTTGATTTGCCAAAATAATTGCAGAATCAGGTTTTTCGTTATAATAATGTGCAAGTTTTTTAAAAAACGCATCATCAATATCAATATTTTTATCTGATTTGAAATTACATGAAAATATTAATGAAAAAATAAATAAACTTAAAATACAGTTTATTATAAATGTTTTTTTCCAATATATTTTAGTCATTTTCATTTTTTGCAATCAGAAATTCCATTACAAATATAATCTATTTTGTAAAGATAACAAAATTTTTCTTTAAGTGTTTTGTTCAAAAAAAAACTGCAATAAAGAAATATCACAGTTTTTTTAATTTTTCTTAGAATGGCAAATCATCTCCTGGGTCCTTATCTAACTCAAAAGGAGCATCATCAACACTAAATGGTGGAGTATCTGCCGGTGCTTGTCCAATATTACCGGGTGAGCTTAATTCAATTTTCCAACATTTAAGGTCAGTGTACCAATTACCGTTATATTCACGACTTTCAGCTTCAAACGACACTTTTACTGTATCTGATTCTGTAAATGTGTTTAATGGAACTCTATCTCCCCAAACAGTAAAACAAACTTTTTTAGGGTAATTATCAAAAGTTTCAATTACAAAATTTTGTTTTTTCCAAGTTCCATTTCTGCCTTCACCACTTATCGGTTCTAATTTTTTAATTAATTTACCTTCTATTTCCATAATTATTTTGTTTAGAAAAACTTCAAGCTTAAAAAAGCTTGAAGTTTGAATTTTTATATTTAAAATTTAATACTTGCGTGGGCAGCTGCTAAGCGGGCAACCGGCACTCTGTATGGAGAGCAAGAAACATAATTTAAGCCCATTTTATAACAAAATTCTACAGATGCGGGGTCGCCACCTTGTTCACCACAAATACCAACTTTAAGATTATTTCTTGTTGCACGTCCTTTCACAACTGCCATTTCAATTAATTGTCCAACGCCTTCTTGGTCAATAGTTTGGAATGGGTCGGCAGGAATTATTTGATTGTCTAAATAATCTTGCATAAATCCGCTTATATCGTCTCGGCTAAATCCAAAAGTCATTTGAGTTAAGTCATTTGTACCAAAAGAAAAGAACTCGGCAGATTTTGCCATTTCGTTAGCTAATAAACAAGCTCTTGGAATTTCAATCATAGTACCATATGCACAAGTTAATTCAAGTTCAAATTTCTCTTCAACTTCTTTTTTAACTTTATCAAATAATACTCTTGTAATGTCCAATTCTTTTACTTCAGCAGTTACAGGAACCATAATTTCAGGTGTTACTTTTTTTCCTTCTTTAATTAATTCTGCTGAAGCTTCGAATAAAGCTCTAAATTGCATTTCAGTAATTTCAGGATAAGTAATTCCTAAACGCACTCCGCGATGTCCCATCATTGGGTTGGTTTCGTTTAGTGCATCAACTCTTTTAGCTACTTCTTCAGGAGAAATTCCTATAGCTTTTGCAATTTCAACTTGCTTGTCTTTTGTATGAGGAGCAAATTCGTGTAAAGGTGGGTCTAATAAACGGAAAGTTACAGGCAGTCCATTCATTACGGCCATAGTATCTTTCATATCGCGTTTTACAAATGGAAACAGCTCATTTACAGCAGTAATTCTTTCTTCTTTAGTAGAAGCTAAAATTAATTTGCGTAAAATAAATAATGGCTGGTCTGCACCTTTACCATAAAACATATGCTCAGTACGGAAAAGTCCAATACCTTCAGCACCAAATTCCATAGCAAGTTTTGCATCTTCCGGAGTTTCACAATTTGTACGAACACCCATTTTACGATGTTTGTCAACTAAAGTCATAAATTTTTGAAATAATGGATTTTCAGAAGAATCCATTAGGTCGATAACAGCGTTATAAACATTACCAACAGTACCATTAAGAGTAATAATGTCTCCTTCTTTAATTGTAATATCACTTCCTTTGATATATGCAATTTTCTCATCTTCTCTAACGTCTAAAGCACCGGCTCCAACTATACAACATTTTCCCCAACCGCGAGCAACAAGAGCAGCGTGAGAAGTCATTCCGCCAAGGGCAGTTAAAAGTCCGTCAGAAACTCTCATACCTTCAACGTCTTCTGGATTTGTTTCTTTGCGTAGTAAAATAACTTTTTCTCCTTTTTTTGTCCACTCAACAGCATCTTCGGCAGTAAATACTACTTTTCCAACAGCAGCACCTGGTCCTGCAGGCAAACCTTTTACTATTGGTTGGTGATTTTTTTCTGCATTTGGGTCAACAATTGGGTGAAGTAGCTCGTCTAATTGTGCTGGATTTACGCGTAAAATTGCAGTTTTTTCGTCAATTCTACCCTCGTCTAACATTTCCATTGCCATATTTAAAGCTGCTGTTCCTGTTCTTTTTCCAACACGGCATTGCAACATATAAAGTTTTCCTTCTTGCACAGTAAATTCAATATCAAGCATATCTTTGAAAGTATCTTCAAGATTTATACGGATATCGTCCAATTCTTTGTAAATTGCAGGATATTGGTCTTGCATAGACATTAAATGCTGGTTTTGAGAGTTTTTAGTGTCGTTATTTAGCGGACTAGGAGTACGAATACCTGCCACTACGTCTTCGCCTTGAGCGTCAACTAACCATTCGCCATAAAATAAGTTCTCGCCAGTGGCAGGATTTCTTGTAAAAGCAACTCCTGTAGCCGAAGATTCACCCATATTTCCAAAAACCATAGCTTGTACGTTAACTGCTGTTCCCCAATCATCTGGAATACTCTCTATTCTACGATATGAAATAGCTTTTTTACCATTCCAGCTTTTGAAAACTGCTTTAATACTGCCTTCTAATTGCTTTTTTGCATCGTCAGGAAATTCAACGCCAAGAACTTCTTTAATTTTTTTCTTAAATAAATCAGAAATAATCATTAAATCTTCTGAACTTAAATCTGTGTCTGATTGATAATTTCTTTGATGTTTATAATCTTCAAGCATATCGTCTAACTGACGGCGGATATTTTTATCTAAATCTTCTGCTTTGTCCATAACAACGTCTGCATACATCATAATTAAACGACGATATGAATCATAAACAAAACGCGGATTATTGGTTTTTTTAATTAAACCGGGTATTGTATTACTACTTAAACCAATGTTTAAAACCGTATCCATCATACCTGGCATTGAACTGCGTGCACCAGAACGACAAGAAACTAATAAAGCATTATCGGGGTCGTCATATTTCATTCCCATGTCTGCTTCAACTTTTTCCATAGCAACCCAAACCTCATTCATTAATCCTTCTGGAAGTTCGTGATTGTTGGCATAATACTCAGTGCATGTGTCTGTAGTAATGGTGAAACCCGCAGGAACAGGCAAACCCATTATAGCCATTTCGGCTAAATTGGCACCTTTACCACCAAGAAGCTCTTTCATTTTAGCATCACCTTCAGCTTTTTTGTTTCCAAAGCTGTAAACTCTTTTAATTTTAGTCATTTTATTTTGTTATTAAATTTTATTAAAATTTAGTGTTAAATAATTATTTACTTTTTTCGTGCCCAAAAATATAAAATTTTTGTCTTATTTAAAAAATATAAGCCATTAAAAGTGTAAAAATAATTTTTTAAACTTAAAAAAATAGGTTTAGCTTGATTAATAAGAAAAACCACCTAATTTTTGAATATCTGTTCGGGGATTTACGCACATAATTGGAATTTTTTTGGAAAGTTCAATATTTCTTGGGCGTTTTATATTAGTAATACTTTTTTTGTATTTATCTGTCATAAATAGCACAATATCAGGCTCAATTTCACTCATGTAATCATATAAATTATCAGCATAATTATTTTCATCTAATGCAATAATTTCAAAATCTGCATTTTCTCTTTCAAAAATAGTCCCTGCAAAATTTAAGTTACTCGTTAAATTATTTTTTCTTATAGAATCCTTAAAATCAGGATGAATAACATAAACTTTAGATTCAAATACATTTGATAAATATTTTACCCATAAAAATTTTGCTCTCGATTTTTTGTCCGAGTCAATAGGAACGCAAATTTTATCGTATTCGCCATAATGCAGTGGTCTTTGAATTAAAATAAATGGCATTCTGTCAAATTTTTTAATTAATTTCATTGCTTTGTCTATAGTTCTTAAACCATGAGTACCCATAACTGAAAGATAAGCGTTAATTTCTATACCGTAATCATATATTGTGTTAAAAAGATTTCCGGCTCTTACTCTTGCTATTGTTTCGTGATTATTATGCTCTTTAGAAAATTTATTAGCAACTTTTTCAAGTTCTATTTGCCACTCTTCAACCTCTTTGGTATTTGATGCGACATAAAGCATGTGAATAGGATATTTAGAAATTCGTGCTAATTCATAAGCGTGTTCTAAAGCATAGTTAGCTTCGTTGCTAAACTCAAAAGGAACTAAAATACTTCTTTCCATAAATTAAAATTTTTTGTTAAGTTGTTTTATTTAAAGTTTATAAAATAAATTATTGTTAAAAATAAGTAAGTTTATTGAAATAAACAAAAATAATCAAATATTTGTTTATTTTTGACAAAACTTTTATAAACTTTTCAAAATATTTTAAATTATGAATTTTGATTTTATAGTAATTGGTTCCGGACCTGGTGGATATGTCTCGGCAATTCGTGCATCGCAATTAGGTTTTTCTGTTGCAGTAGTTGAAAAAGCAGACTTAGGTGGTATTTGTTTAAATTGGGGTTGTATTCCCACTAAAGCCTTACTTAAATCAGCTCAAGTGATGAATTATTTTAAAAATTGCCAAGCTTATGGAATTATTAATGATGGAAATCCTAAGCCTGATTTTGAAAAAGTTATAGCTCGTAGTAGAGAAATTTCTGCAAATATGAGTAAAGGAATTGAATTTTTATTTAAAAAAAATAAAATTACTGTCATTACTGGTCATGGAAAATTAAAATCGGCAAACAAAGTTGTTGTTACTGATAATGAAAATAATTCTGAAACTTATTCGGCAAAACATATTATCTTGGCAAGTGGAGCTCGTTCACGCGAAATTAAAGGAATTGCTCAAAATGGAAAAAATATTATAGGTTATCGCGAAGCTTTAAGCTTAAAAAAATTACCTGCATCAATGGTAGTTATTGGCTCTGGTGCTATCGGCTCTGAATTAGCCTTTTTCTATTCTTCTATGGGTACAGAAGTTACTTTAATTGAATTTATGCCTGAAATTGTTCCATTAGAAGATGTGGAAGTGTCTAAACAACTTGCAAGAAGTTTTAAAAAAGCAGGAATTAAAGTAATGACAGGTACTGCTGTGAAAAATGTGGATATAGTTGATAATAAGTGCATTGTAAATTATACTGATAAAAAAGGTGAAAATAGCATAGAATCTGAAATCGTTCTTTCGGCAGTGGGTGTTACTACTAATTTAGAAAATTTAGGTTTAGAAGAATTAGGTATTAAAATTGAAAATGGAAAAATTTTAGTTGATGAATTTTATAAAACAAATATTGAAGGCATTTATGCTATTGGCGATATAGTCCCTGGCCATGCTTTGGCTCATGTGGCCTCTGCAGAAGGGATTTGCTGTGTGGAAAATATTGCAGGCTTAAATCCTCCTCTTGTTGATTATGCTAATGTTCCCTCTTGTGTTTACACAAGTCCTGAAGTCGCTTCTGTTGGTCTTACTGAACAAAAATTAAAAGAAATGGGGAAAGCTTATAAACTTGGAAAATTTCCTTTTATTGCCTCGGGTAAAGCAGTTGCTGCCGGAAATAGAGATGGTTTTGTTAAGCTTTTATTTGACGATGAAACTGACGAACTTTTAGGTGCTCACTTTATTGGTGATAATATTGCTGAAATGATTTCTGAAATGGTGGTTTTAAGAAAATTAAACGGTAAAGCAAAAGATTTAATTAAATCTATACATCCGCACCCAAGCTTATCTGAGGCAATTATGGAAGCAGCAGCAGCAGCACATCAGGAAGTTATACATTTATAAAAAACTTTAATTTCTATTTGCTAAATTTACCAAATTTTATAAAACGCTGAATTTTTTCTTGAAGTTCAATGACAGCTTCATTTTTTAAAGCTGAAATTAAATCTTCTGCTTTTAGTTTTTCTAAATTTTCCAAATCTTTATCTGAAAAAGAATATTCCTCTCCTAAATTAAAAAATACATCATCAATTTTATCTAATAATTCTTTATCATTATTGATTTTCTTAAACATAAATTCTTTAAGCATTGAATTTGTCCATTTATGCCTTTTCTTCTCATATCTTGAATCTTTTTCTTTTTGATTATAAATATCTTCTATTTGAGAAGTTAAATTATTGAAAAATTTTAAATTACGTTTTGCAATAATTCCTTTAGTGTAAAATTTAAAATTTTTATAATAATCTTTAATTTTCAATAAAAAATCTTCATCTGCATCTCTAAGCGAAAATCCCGGAGTGTAAACTGTATTAAAATAAACGAAAAAAGAGTTTTTATTGCAAAAATCAACGATTTCAGTAATTTCTTCCCAATTTTGTATCATAGGGCAAACAGAAATATTTATAAAAGTATTTCTTTGTTTTGCAATTTCGGCAAAGCGATAAAGATTTTCCATTACTTTATCAAAATTAGCATTTCGCCTGATTTTTTCGTAATTTTCTTTTTCTAATGAATCAATTGAAATTCCAATGTAAAATCTGCCTTTTCTTAAATAAGATTCAATTTTCTCATTAAAAACTGTGCCATTTGTTTGTAAATGGATTTTACAATTTGGATTAAGTTCCAATATTAAATCCCAAATTTGATAGTAAATATTTATTAAAAAAGGTTCGCCTCCAAGAAATTTAGCTATTTTTAAATGTGGAATAAATTCTTTTAATTGTGCCAAAAAATCTGCATCATAGGGGTGAGCAGGTATTTCTATGCCTTTAAGTTTTGCAATTGTTGAAGAAAATCCCTCATGACACATTTCGCAAGCAAGATTACAAGTATTGTCAAGTTCGAAAACCATTTCGCTTGGAATATTTCCTTGGTCTTTTAAATTATCATAAAGCTTAGCTTCAACTCCCTCAAAGTTTTGAGCTTCAATAAGTTTGTGGCAATGTTGACAACCATACATAAAATTTTGTCTGCATAATTCTTTTTGTAAAAATTCACGTTTTTCGTTATAAATAATTTCTTTTATGTTTTTTTGTGGATATTTCCCAAAAATATGAACTCTGTTAAAACAACATGCAGTTATATTGCCTTTCATATCAAAATATAAACTTCGCAAAGGGGCATGGCAAACGCAAGGTTCTGGTCCAGTAGTCCGACTGTGGTTATATTTTATAAGATTTTCTTTATTTCCAAAATTTGTATGAATATGCCTTGAAATAGGATAGTATTTTATTGAGTTGTAAAACTTTTTTGATTTAGTTCTTGCAAAAGTTTTTATGTTATCTAATTTATTTTTCATTTTATAGTTTTACAAATTTCAATTAATTCTTTAAAATTCTTGTTTTTTAAATTTTCAAAAAATATTTCATCTGATAGTTTGAAAAATTTATCTAAAATTATATTAAAATTTGAATATTTTGAGATTTCTTTTAATAAATCATCAAATTTATTTAAAAATTCAGGTTTTACTTCATTTACTCTTGTTCTAAGCAAATCAATTAATTCGGATTCAGATAAAATTTTTTCTTCTATTATTTCACTTTCTATCTTTACTTCGCTGTCTATTGCCCAAGTTTTTAAAAGTTCAATCAAATTTTCAAAATTTTGCTTATTAGTTATTTGTTTTTGATTTCTTTTTGGAAAATTATAAGTATTCAAGTTGTTGATTATCCTGATTAACTCATCTTTTGCTAAATATTTTAACGACAATTCTTTTGGTTTTATAACTGTATGGTAATAAACACAAATTTTATTTTTATTTGCAAAATTTACAAAATCCCCAAGTTCATGAGCGTTTTTGCTTAATGGACAAACTAAAATATTTAGATGAGTTTTATTCTTTTTG
>Ga0265293_10007787_pt1 | contig 16288 bp, 18 predicted proteins | sample Munlanlewell138R_FD_192505 | JGI IMG/M metagenome (GOLD analysis project Ga0265293, IMG submission 192505) | Leachate microbial communities from a municipal landfill in Southern Ontario, Canada - Leachate well 138R | ecosystem: Engineered > Solid waste > Landfill > Unclassified | place: Canada...
TACTTATGTAGATTGTGTATAAGAAATATTAAAAACTTTTATGAAAATATAAAAGTTTTTTTATTGTTTTATTTTTAACTTATTTAGTGTATAATTAATTAGGTGATGCATATGTGGTGGCAATATATAATAATTTTTATCGCACTTTTAATTATTTCTTTAATTGTTTTAAAATTAAATAAAAAAGATTTTACTTTTGAAATTAATAAATTAGTTCAGTATCTTGGTGGAAAAGATAATATCTTGGATACAGAAATAAATATGTCAAGATTCATCGTAACTTTAAAAGATGTTAGTCTTGCTGATAAAGATGCGATTCAAAAGTTAGGAGCCAAAGGTATAGTTGAAATAGATAATCAACTTAAAATTATTTTTGGTCCAAGTGCTAGAGTACTAAAAAAATACATAAGTGAATTAAAATAATCACTTATGTATTTTTATTTTATAAATATTTCTTTTTCCTCTTTTAATTATTACTTCTTCATTATTTATTTCACATTTAGGGTCAAGGATTCTTTCTCCATCTACTTCAATACCACCTTGAGTTACTAATCTTCTAGCTTCACTTTTAGATGGAGCTATTTTAGATTCAAATAATACATCTAGTATATTAGTAACATTATTTACTATAATTGGTTTTAATAATGAAGCATCATTGTTACTAAAGACTTTTTCACTTAACTCTCTTGCCTTTTCATATTCATCTTCTCCATGTAAAAAGGTAATTATATCTTTAGCAAGGGCTTTTTGAGCAAGTCTCAAGTTTGGTTTTTCATTATGATTTTTTTCGATTGATTTAATTTCATCTACACTTAAAAATGAAAGCATTTTTAGATATTTAATTATTACATCATCACTTTGATTAATAAAGAATTGATACATTTCATAGGGACTTGTCATCTCTTTATCAAGCCAGACTGCATTTCCTTCACTTTTACCAAATTTGTTTCCCGAGCTATCTAAAATAAGTGGCATAGTAAATGCATAAAGCTGAGCTCCAGCTTTTCTCCTGGCAAGCTCAATACCAGCAGTAATATTCCCCCACTGATCTTGCCCACCTATTTGAAGAGTGCATCCTTTATTTTCATATAACCATAAAAAGTCTAAGGCTTGAAGTATCATATATGAAAACTCAGTATAGGTTATTCCTGATTCTAGTCTTGATTTAACAGTTTCTTTAGCAAGCATATAATTAACACTAAAATGCTTTCCATAGTCTCTTAAATAATCAATAAAATTAATATCTTTTGACCAATCATAATTATTAACAACTTCAAATCCAAAGACATCTTCAACTTGTTTTCTTAAAGTTTTATAATTTTTCTCAAGTTCTTCTTTAGTAATCATCGGTCTTTCACTATCGGGTTTGGGATCTCCGATCAGGCCAGTTGCTCCGCCTACTAAAAGAATTGGTTTATGACCATAATCTGCAAGTCTTTTAGCAACTGAAAACGATGAAAAGTGTCCGATATGAAGCGATTTTGCTGTAGGATCTGTTCCGATATAAAAGGTTATGCTTTCTTCATTAAGCATTTTTTCTATATCAGGACTACTTATATCTTCAATTAAACCACGCCATTTTAATTCATCATATAATTTCATATTAATTTCCATCAGTGGATCCAAATCCACTTTTCCTTTCATCAATTATTTCTTCTTCATCAGTTACGGTATAATATTTTATAAATATTCCTTGAGCAATTCTATCTCCTTTATTAATAATGAAGTCATCTTTTCCGGTATTTTCAATTGCGATAAAGATATGTCCTTCATTATCAGTATTTCCGTAGTAATCAGCATCTATTATACCAGTTCCATTAGATAACTTAATTTTATGTTTTACTCCAAGTGAACTTCTAATAAATATCATCAAAACTTCATCACCCGGGAATTTACATTTAACTCCAGTTGGTATTAATGCACATTCTCCTTTTTTAAGTTTTTTATCGATTGGTGATGAAAAATCATAACCTGCTGAGTATTTAGTTTTTCTCTCAGGTAACTTAAAGTTATCATAAAATTCCTTATCATCACTTATTATTTCTTTAAATTCTTTAAAACTTATTTTTTCAAATTTTCTCATTTATCCTCCAAAAAAAAATCATAAACTAAAGGACGAGTATTCCCGTGGTACCACCTTTATTCATGATTTTCATGCTCTTTATTTCTTTAACGCAGAACTTGCGTCTTAACTCTAGGAGTTGTAAGGTCCTGTCAACATTAAGTTATTTTAAGCTTTTTTATCTTTAGGATCGGCTTTTTCTAACTTTTCAGCAGCTCCATGAAGTAGTTCAATAGTTTTATTTCTTACTTCTTTAGCAGTTTTTTCAAGTACTGGAGTACCTTTTTCAACAGCTAGCTTATATAATTCTTCAGCTTTGTTTTTAATTTCAGTAGCTTTTTTTCTTGATATTGCGGCTACTTTTTCTTTATCTAAGTCTGCTAGTTCCATTTTTAATTCATCAATTTTAACTGAAATAGTTTCTTTTACTTCTTCTAGTTCAATTTCTTTAACTTTTTCTTTAAGTTCATTTAACTTTTCCATTAAAATTTTTCTTGTTTCAGAACCTTTTCTAGGTGCGAATAAAAACCCTAGTCCTACTCCAATTATAACCCCTTTTAAAAAACCTCTTTTTTTACCATTATACATAGTCATCATCATCCTTTCCACTTCTTATTCCAAAAACTTTGTTTACCAAAGAGCTGGCAGTATCAAATACTTTAGAACTAAAATAACCAATTTTATCAGTGGCATAGTTTATAACTCCAAAAATATTATTTAAGGATTCAACTTTACCTCTAATATCATCAACTATTTCATTAATCTTGTCTATTGTTATTATAATCTTAATTCCTAAAATAATTACAACAACAAGTAAAACAATTAATAAAAAATAAATGATTATTGGTAGTATTGCTGATAAAACTTCCATTATTCTTCCTCACTTTCTTTATCTTCATACATAGAATCAATTAAATTAAATAAATCAGATTCTATGGTATTTTCTAACTTTTCTTCTTTTTTAGTTTGTTCTTCTTTTTTATTTTGTTCTTCTTTTTTATTTTGTTTCGTTGTTTCTCTTTTAATTGCATCAGTTATAAATGCGTATTCTTCAGGTATTGTATTTTCTTCTTTTTTCTTTGGAAGTTCTTCAATTGTCATTTCTGGCTTATCAATTACTTCCTCAGATTCTTCCATTAATATTGCGTCAAGAGTTTTTAGTGATTTATCAAATTCCTCTTTTAACTCCCCCTCTTCTTCATTTCTTCCATAGGCTTTTTTGCGAACCTCATCTAAGTTGGGACCTTTAACTCCAATATCAGTTTTAACTATTACATCATCTTTACTATAGTTCTTATCTAGTATACCATATACTGGTGATATAATTGGCGATGCTTTAAAAGGCTTAGTCTTTTTAGGCCTAGTTAAAGGATCATAAGTTAAATCTCTACTTTTATATTTGTTTTGAGATAATGTTTCCCTAGTACTATACTCATTATATCTTTGTCTAGTTTCAGGCTTTTCATCAACATCAATCGGAAAATTAAATCTAGTATCAGTAACAAGCGGTTTTGTTTTAAACAATTCTTCTGCGGGAACTTTTACTTCTTTAATCGTACTTTCCTCTAAAGGTTTTTTTGGAGGTAATTCTTCTTTCTTTTCCTCACTAATAGTTGGAAGTTCTTCTTCAACATCAAATAATACATCTTTTATTTTTCTAAAAACATTCATGGTATATCTCCTTAATTAATTAAATCTAAATCAGGAACTTCTGGTTCTTCATAATTATCAAACTCCTCAGCATATTCTAAAAAGTTACTTTCAGATCCAGTTACATCGAAAATATTAAGTTTTTCTTCTTGGAAGTTAAATAAGTCATCATCCATCATATTTTCTATAATTTCATCATTATATTTAATTGTAGATAATATTACTATCGAGTTAGTTATTGCCTCTTTTAAATAATCATAATCTACCATTAATTCTATTTTAGCATAATTATACATAATTTCAATTAAATATTTATCTTTTATTGAGTTTATTTCTAAATAACCACTTATACCGTTATAAGTTATATCACTACTAAAATAAGCATTTTCATTTGTTTGATACTCATTAAGTACTTTATTATAATAACTAACCATATCTACATACATATAAATCTTATAATTTTTACTAACAATAACTTCATTAAAATCATATATTTCATTAACACTCACATGATTAGGTAAATAATATTTATATCCTCTTCTTCTTTGATTAGAAAGGTTTAAATTACTACTTTGAGCTTCCTTAATTATATCTTTATAATCTGCATTATGTATATTAACGCATGAAGAACTTAAAAATAATAAAACAATTAAAATTATTATTTTTTTCATAATGCCTTTTCCCTTCTAAGTATCTTTAGTATAACAAATATAATTATAATTTTAAATGGTTTTCATTCTATCATTAATTAATTCATCCTTATATTCTTTATTTATAGCTTTATTTATAATATCTTTATAAGAAACATCTATATTAATAATATCGTTTAATGAAACTTTTCTTATTTCATAAAAATTATCTCTAGAGTGCTTTTCTAATTCTTCTCCTCCTAATTTAGGAATTCCTTTAATTATTTTAGCATTATAAAAGTAAGTAATTGAAGTTTCTTCTTCAACTTTTCCTAAATAACCTAAAATATCTATATCTACTGATAGTTCTTCTTTAATTTCTCTTAAAACATTTTCCTCTATTGTTTCACCAACATCTAAACCCCCACCAGGAATTACATAATACTCTTTATTATTTTTTCTTCTAAAAATTAAATAGATATAGTTATTTTCAATTAAAATTGCTCTAGTGTTTATTCTTTTCATAAATTCTCCTTTATTAAACTTTATTTTAAAGAAACATATAATATTTTAGAGGTGATAAAATGAAAAAAGATCGTGATTCTTTTTTCTCAGGATATGGTTATGGCACGGCTCCACAAGGGATGTCTCCTGGACAAGGTATGCCGATGCAGGGTGGTATGCAAGGTATGCCAATGCAAGGAGGTCCTCATCATGTAGCCGCAAACTCAAACTTTTATGCAGGACCTGGAATGGAGCATCAGCAAATGATGCCAACAGATATTGATTCTCGACTTTCTAAAATGGAAAGAAAAATAAACCGTTTAGAGATGAGAGTCAATAAATTAGAGGGCGATACTACTAGTATGCCATTTACTGAAAATGACTATAATTATTCTAATTCAATGTATATGGTCTAATTATTTTTCTTTAATTTGAAACTTACCAAAGGTGAGTTTTTTTATGACCTTATTTAAATCTTTACCACCAAAGATGTGCTGCGGAATTTTCATTTTGAAACTTACGAAAAAGTAAATAAATCCTCCTACTATAGTATTAATAATAATTAACTTAACAGCTGAAGTACGGCTATATACATTAAATGGAAGCACTCTATTAAGTGGCACTAGTACAATTACCATAAGTGCAATTGGAAGTAATATTTTAAATACTTGTTTGTATGTATCTTTGTAAGACATTTTATGTTCAGCACTAATTGTTTTAAGACCAATATAAATCGAAGCTGCATAACTTAAAAAGGTAGAAAATACTGGTCCATAATATGCAGGTATTCCAATATGATTGAAAGTTATCATAGCTGGTACTACTAATACAGCATTTAGTAAGAACCCATAAATTGTTGCTTTATATACCCCTTTAAATTTATTCATACTTTGAAGAGTAGTACTTACAATCATATAAACATTAACCCCTAGTGAGTTAAAGATTAATACTCTTAAAATCTCCCCACCATATCTATTAATATTATAAAAGACTGTCCATACTGGAGTAGATAAAATTGAAAGACCAATAGTCATTGGAAGGGATACATAGATAATAATTTGAATTGCTTTATTAAATTTCTCATTTAAATCATCCCAGTTTTTCTTAGTATAAGCTTCTACTATTGAAGGAATTAAAGTAACAGTCATTCCCATTGCAATTGAGTTTACGATCATTCCTAGTTTTACTCCCCAGGTAGAAATAACACTGGTAATAAATTCAACATCTGCTGCTGAGTATCCAAGGTGGTCTAAAGTTCTAAGGGTAAGAACCATATTAGTAAAACTATAAATATTATTAACAACATTTATTATTATAAATGGAAGTGCGTACATTCCTATTTTTTTAATTATTTCTTTATCAGATATTTTATCTTTTTTATATTCTTTATCTAAATGAAGTTTCTTTTTATTTTTCTTAATCACTCTAAGTAAATACAAATAAGCAACCAGTCCACCAAAAAATGCACCAGATACTACAATACCTACTGTTAAAGTTAGACTTGCATTAAATACTTTATAAGCAAGATAAGACCCCATTAAGATTACAAATATCCTTACTATTTGTTCAATTAAATTACTATTTGATGATGGAGTTATATATCTATGAGCTTGTAGATATCCTTTAGTTACACTTAAGTAAGGAACTACTAAAATAGCAAAAGAAACACACCTAATAACAAAGGTTACATCTTCTATAGTATTACCACCAGATAAGTTACCTAGTATTAATGTTGCTAGTTCTTCAGCAAAGACAAAAAGAATAATAAAAGCACCAACTGAAAAATAACCAATAAACTTCTTTCCAAGCTGAAAAGCTCTTGTTTTAGCTTCTATTTTACCAAGAGCATTATATTCACTTATTATCTTACTAATCGCACTAGGAATACCCGCGGATGATATACTTAAAAATATTAAATAAATATTATAGGCATAACTATATAAAGCTCCACCCTTAGAACCAACAATTATATAAAAAGGCACAACATAAAGCATCCCTAATATTTTTACCAATATTATGGATGCAGTGGCAATAAATGTACCCTCTATAAAACTGTTTTTTTTCATTAAGCTCCACTCACTAATCTCTATAAATAATCATTGCCGAAAAACAATATATTTGTTCTTCACCATTAACAGTTAGTTCGACTGAGTATTTTATATCTACTATATCAGAAGTTGTTTCTAAAAAACTATTAATAGATGCTTCAAGATCTTTTTCATGAGATTCATCAAAAATTTTGACTTTCATTTATTCTCCTTTTCATAAAATATATCATTTAAATGAATAAAATTATGTCGAGAATATAAAATCTCATATATATCAATTATACAAAATTTACAGAAAAAAAGCGACAAAAGTGTCGCCTATTTACATTTATTTTGTAAGATACTTAATAACTATATTATATAACTCATTATTTATATCTTCAATTGATCTTATTTCTTCATTTTGTACACAATCTATTTTATCAAACTTATAACGCTCAGCCATTAAAAAGTAAGTCTTTTCAGCATTTATTAAATGTTTTGGATCACTTTCTGCTCCATCAAGAGGCTCACATCTATTATTTCTTAATTTCTCACCATATTCATAAGGAAGATATAAAAAGACAACTTTATCAGGTCTTGGAAGATCTAAAACTTGAAATTCTAAATGTTCAAGCCAAAGAAGCATTTCTATTTTATCTGATTCTTTGTCAAACTTAGCACCTTGATGTCCCATATTTGATTCAACATAACGGTCCATTATAATTATAGTTCCATCATTTAACTTTTCTTTTATTTTTTCAATATTATAAAGGCGATCTGCTGCATAATAAAGTGCTGCTACTTTAGGAGGAATATTTGTTGTACCTTCTGGAAATGTACACTTTCCATATTCAGGCTTACCTAAAATATTAGCTGCTATTATCTCCCCTGTAGGAGTATCATACATTGGAAATTTATGATATTCAGCTCTAAATCCTTCTTCTTTTAAACGTTCTACTAATTTTCTTGATTGAGTTTCTTTTCCAGAACAATCTGTTCCTTCAATAACTATTAATTTACCCATTTTACCTCCTGTTAACTTTCAAAATTATATCCGCATGAGATACAAAATTTATTTAATACATCATTGGGATTTCCGCATATCGGACAAAATTTTTGAGTTTTATTTAAATTTACAAAATCATTATTTTCTATATCTAAAGTTTCAATATTTGAAGAATCTATATTTAATGTCTCAGTTTCTTTAAGTACTGCTTTTTCAATTTCTTCCTTTGGAAGTGGCATATTAAATGCACTCTCTATAACAGTTTCTTTAGGCTCCTGTGAAGTTGGCTTTGGATTTACAAATGAAGTTTTTAATGGATCAGGATTAACATTATCACTTCTTAATGGATCAGGACTAACCTCTTCTTTAATATTTGGAATTGGCTCCTCTTCTATTTTTTCTGATTCTTTAATTTGCTGGGATAAAGATGGAACTTCAATATTTTCATTTTTATCTTTAACACTATCGTATGAATAATCTTCATAAGAAGATTCAATGCTTTCACCTTCTTCTTTACTATAGCCTAGAATCAATAGAAATATAGGTGATAAAACTGATGTTAAAACACTAAATACAGTATCTTTACCAAATAATTTACCTAACTTAAATAAAGCATAAAAAAGCATAAAAATATTAACAACAGGAATTAAAGCAAGCCAGCCTCGCATCTGGACAAGTTCAAACAATATCCATAAATTATATATTGGTATTATTGCTTTCCATCCTGATATTCCTCTTTTTCTAAAAACACCAAAAAGTCCAATTGTAAATAATATAAGAAATATTATTACAACAAAAAACATTATTCCAATAAACATTTCTAAACTATCTGAACGCTGATCTGCTAAACCAATATCGGTCATGTTACTTCTTCCTTCCATTGTTATTATGATTATATCACATAGCCTTTAGAAGTAAATATTAAATTGGTATTTGTTATTACAAAATCAATGATAAACAAATGATTATTCTTGTTATTAACAATAAATTTGATATATATATTTTAAAACGAAGAAAATACTCCATAAATTGTATTAATAAAATCATCGTATTATAAAATGAATTTTACTAGAATAATATAATAATTTAGTAAACATTGCTTTTTCCCATATTACATCTTTCACATAACGTTTGTAAGTTGGATTTAGTCGTTTTTCCACCTTTAGACACGGGAATAATATGGTCAACATGTAACTTATAACCATCTTCTACACCTTTTCCACATTGAACACAACGAAACTCATCCCTATCTAATATATAATATCTTAAGGAATCACTCATTTTTGATCTTTCATTTTTGACAAAGGCTTTTCTTAGTTTCTCGGCATTTTCTTTTCGTTTATAATATGTGATAATATCTTCAAACTCATCAAAATATATAGTTTTTTTTCTTTCGTAGTGTTTTCTTTTTTTAGGAGTTGTATAACTAGAAGTGTATTTTATAATGAAATTTAATCTTGGTTTGAGAATTGTTCTTTTACAAACAAAATTTTCTAAAGATTTTTTTATTTTACTTTTGACTGAAGAATTTTCTTCTGTCGGATAAATAATAGCTTCACATTTAGATATATATTCTGTATATAACTTTTTATTGTATTTTGTTCTTTCGGTTATTAGTTGTAGATTATTATTTTCACCATTAATTAATTCCATATAAACATTTGCATTAATATTAGCATTATCCAGTCTTCTTTTTGTATTGAAAACTTCGGTTATATAATAATTTTTAGGTATGATATAAAAATCTTGTTCTTTGTTCAACTTTATTATCTGTTTATATTTGTCGCTTTTATATTTTATTATTGTAGTGACTATATAATAAATTGTTAAATACAATATGATTATCGGTAATAGTTTATAGAATAATAAACCAAGATCCACTATAGCACCTTCTATATCTATATTGTTTGAGACATAATCTAGTCCCTCGGAAATAACAACTACAATTATAACTGAAAATATAAATACACCAACCATTACTACTCACACCTTTATAAGAATTGTATCATACGGCAGATATTTATCAATATAAAACAAAAAAAGTAAGCTTGTTACTTTACAACAATGCTTACTATTTTTTTAGGAACAATTATAAATTTAATAATTTCTTTATCTTTAGTATATTTAATTATATTTTCATGTTTTAAGACTTCTTCTTTTATTTCCTCATCACTTATATTATCAGTTATATTAACTGAAGCTCTTAGTTTTCCATTTACTTGAACTCCTATTTCAAATGTATTTTCAATAACTTTAGATGCATCATATGTTGGATAGTTCATATTATGAATACTAAAATCATTTCCTAGTCTACTCCAAAGCTCTTCAGTAATGTGAGGGGCAAAGGGAGCAAGAAGTAATAATAATTGTTCTAGATAATACTTAGGAATCTCTTCATATTTAGAAAGTGCGTTAGTGTATTCCATAATTCTAGCAATTGAAGTATTAAATTGAAAAACTTCTAAATCTTCAAGTACACTTTTAATTGTTTTATGAAGAACTTTTTCTAGCTTCTCTATTTCTTTATCTTGAGAATGTTTATCTATTAATCGCTCTACTCTTTTATAAAATCTATTAATTGAAGTTATTCCATCATCGGTCCAAGGACCGCCATCGATATAATTAAAACCAAACATTAAATAATTTCTTAAAATGTCCGAACCATATTTTTCAACAATTGGATCAGGAGTTACGGTGTTTCCCCTACTTTTACTCATCTTCTCACCATCAGGTCCTAAAATAATTCCTTGATGGACAAGTGATTTAAATGGTTCATCAAAGTTTAGATATCCCATGTCTCTAAGTGCTTTTGTAAAGAACCTTGCATATAGAAGATGCATGCAGGCATGCTCTATTCCACCTACGTATTTATCTACTGGCATTATTTTATTTATTCTTTCTTTATTAAATGGTTCATTGTTATTGTTTGCATCTAAGAATCTTAAGAAGTACCAAGATGAACATACAAATGTATCTAAAGTATCTACTTCTCTTTTTGCATCTTTATTACACAATGGACATTTACAGTTAACAAACTCATCACTTTTAGCAAGTGGGCTTTCTCCATCTGGAGTAAATTCTACATCATATGGAAGTACTACCGGAAGATCTTTTTCTGGTACGGGTACTATTCCGCAAGCTCCACAGTAAATAATTGGGATTGGACTTCCCCAGTATCTTTGTCTTGATACTAGCCAGTCTCTTAGACGGTAATTAGTTGTTTTTTCACCTAAATTATTATCTTTTAAATAATTATTCATTTTATTTATAGCATCAATATTATTTAGTCCATTTAAAAATTCTGAATTAATATGTTTGCCATCTTCCATAAAAGGAAGAGTATCACTTTCAATTACTGGAATAATATCAAGATTATATTTTTTAGCAAATTCATAGTCTCTCTCATCATGAGCAGGAACTGCCATAACTGCACCTGTTCCATAAGTACTTAGTACATAATCTGCTATATAAATTGGCACCTTTTTATTATTAACAGGATTTATAGCATAAGCTCCAGTAAACACTCCAGTTTTTTCTTTTAAAGTACTTGTTCTTTCAATTTCACTTTGAATGCTTGCTTCTTTTTGATATTTTTTTACCGCTTCTATATACTCAGGTTTAGTAATTTTTAGTGCTAGTTCATGTTCTGGTGATAAGACGCAGTAAGTTACTCCAAATAAAGTATCACTTCTAGTAGTAAATACTTTAAATGAATAATCATCAACTTTAAAGTTAACAAAAGCACCCTCGCTTTTACCGATCCAGTTTCTTTGAAGTACTTTAGTAGCATCTGGCCAGTCAAGTTTATCTAAACTAGTTAGTAATTCTTCAGCATAATCAGTTATTTTAAAGAACCACTGACTCATCTCTTTTCTTTCAATTGTTGTCTGGCAGCGGTCACACTCACCATTGATTACTTGTTCATTAGCAAGAACAGTATTACAACTACTGCACCAGTTAACAGGTGCTTCTTTTTTATAGGCTAAATTGTTTTCATAAAGTTTTAAAAACATCCACTGAGTCCATTTATAATACTCAGGACTTGAAGTGTTTATTTCATAATCCCAGTCATAGGTTGCTCCGATATTTTTAAGTTGAGTTTTCATAGTTTCAATATTTTGATTAGTAGAATCCATTGGATGAATTCCAGTTTTTATCGCATAGTTTTCAGCAGGAAGTCCAAAGGCGTCAAACCCCATTGGATGAAAGACATTATAGCCCTGCATTCTTTTTAATCTTGCCCAGGTATCAGTTACGCCATAATTCCACCAGTGCCCCATATGTAAATTTGCACCTGATGGATATGAAAACATCTCTAGACAATATAGTTTTTCTTTTTTATCATCTAAATTAAATTTATAGATGTTTTCTTCTTCCCATTTATTTCGCCATTTTTTTTCGATTTTTGTTATGTTTTCCATTTTTATTTTCTCTTCTTTCTATATATATTCCGATTAAATTATAAGTACTGTACATAAATGCATACATAAATGCAAGTGCGATTAATATTTGCCAGATGTATCCAAAATTAAAGGTTGTACTTACTGCAGTAGTAAGTGATATTATTATACTATTTAAGAGCACCAATATTAATCCTAATTTTTCTTTATTTACTTTTTTTAAGTTATTCCAAAAGAGAAATAATTCAATATCTTTTCTTACTCTTTCTTTTTTAATACTTATAAAATGATTAATAAGTAAAGTAAAGAAACTTATTATAAATACAATTAAATAAAACATTAAAAATTCCATAATTCCTCCTAAATAAAGAAAAAACGATTTTTCTAAAGGACGAAAAACCGTGGTACCACCTTAATTGGATTCTTTTGCCGATAAAGGAGCTATCCTAATACATCCAAAAGTAAGTTCATAAATTTATCTTTATTAGTTTTCACCAAGCACTAACTCTCTTTAAAAGATTTATTTATTACTACTCTTTCTTCATCTGCTTAAAAAGTATTTTATCAAAATTCGGCGATATATTCAAGTAATTTAATAAACATTCTTATATGCTTTCCAGTTAAGCCTCTTTTTTTAAGTTTACGAATCTGAATTCTTTTTTGTTTTATTTCAGAATCACTAAATAATACAGAAGCGATTTCTTCTTTTAAACTAGTTTTAATCTTTAAATCAGATATTATCGTATCTATATCATCATTTATAATGCGGTCTGCTTCTATTTCAATATCGCTGCCTTTGCAGTTAATTGATACTTGTTTAACACTACTAACATCGTTTACTTCAACAACAAAGTCATTATCATCAACATATGAATTTGATTCTTTTTGTCTTTCATTTCCTACGAAGATAATTACTTCATTAGGCTTTCTTGTATTTCTAAATCTTACCTTATAAGATCTTACTTTAGGTACTATTCCACTTTTTCCTTCGGTTGGTCTTATTATTGCGGTAAAGTTATTAGTTTGATAACTATAATCAATATCACTTATTAAAAAGTAACCTTCTTCATGAAGTCTTGATATTCCATCATCTTCATAAAGTTTATAAGTATTACTCTTACCTGGAAATATGTGGATTTCTAATTTTTTAGGTGGCTTGGTATTATTAATATCTTCATCATCTAATATAGCCATAGGAACAATCGTACCTTTTTTAGCAAAGACTGGATAATCTTCATCTTTAAAAAACGTTACGTATCTTTTTCCACCAACAAACTTTTTACCAGTTTTAAAGTCATACCAAATTCCATTAGGTAGAAATATTCGATGAATAGTACGGTTCATTAAAGGTTCTTTTTTTCTAGTAATTGGAGCAACAAATAATTCAGAACCAAAGTAGTATTCATTTTTATAAAGCGGCTCATCATAAATTTCTGGATAGCGATAATATACCGGCTGAATAATAGGAAGTCCAGTTTTATAATATTTATATGCTTCACTATATAAATAAGGAATAAGTCTGTGTCTTAATCTTAAATAATCACCTGCTACAGCATGAGTTTGGGCATCCCATAACCAAGGCTCTCTTTTATAATAATGACTCGCTGCTGAGCTTAGTCTTAAAATCGGACTAAAGCATCCCAGCTGAACAAATCTCATATAAAGCTCAGGATCTTCTACTCCATCTAAGTAACCACCAATGTCATGACTAAGCCAGTTTACCCCAATATTCGAACTTGTTAAATTATATTCAGGTACTAAATCTAGATTATTCCAACTTACTTTAGTATACCCCGAATATGTAACTGGATAATTATGACTAGCAAGCATTCCATTTCTACTTAGAATCATTCCTCTTTTTTCTTCCTGTTTTTTATAATCGGTAAAATGAAAATGATTAAGTGCTCTTAGGGTTATTAAATCATTTCGATTAAAATAATCAATCCAGTAAAAGTCTACTCCAAGGTCATTTAAAGGTTTTATAAATTCATCAAAATAAGCATTTACTACTGATTTATCAAAAACATTAAAAGGAAGTATTCCTTCTTCTGTAATACCTGCTTTTGTTTTAAAACGCTCATAAGCTAGTTCATCAGGATGAATCCCCGCCATTGGGTTTATATTTAAACCTATTCTTATATTATTTTTATGTAAATTTCTTATTAATTCTTTAGGATTATTAAATAAATTATAATTAAATGTAAAGCCACCTTCTATTTCTTCATATAAAATATGCCAGTACTTACTTAAAAGTATCACTGAAATAGGTATTTTATGTTTATTAAAATTCCATATAAGTTCCTCAAGACTTTCAGTATTATATGCAAAATCTTTATTCCACCATACACCTAAAGCATATCTTGGAATTAAAGCGGGACTTCCAGTTAATTTAAAATAATCTCTTAAACATAAACCAAAATCTCTTCGATATAAAAAGACATATATATCAATTCTTTTATCACTTCTTTTACCGAAAGAACCATCACGGTTAAATATCAAATTCTCACTGTCATCAAGAGATACAAAGCCATCAGTTGAATAAAGACCTCTTCCATACTGAGCATTTCCATCAGCATTATCTAAACTATAACCAGCAGCCCTAAAGTTCCTTGCCTCAGGATGACCATAATACCAAAATTTATCAGTATTATTTAAAGATATTTTTAAATATTGATCTGGAGTTACTTTTCCCCCTTCAAAGGGCATTTCTTTCTGATATTCAAGTTTAAAATATTTAGTCGAAACTACTAAATGAGTATTGTCTTCTTTTTTAGTAAATTTAGGCACATCAAAAGCTCTAAATTTAACTAATTCAGTCGGACGATCTTCAAAAGCACCAGTTTCACTATATTCTAGCCTTACAAGTACATCACTTAGTATAGTAATTCGATATTTCTCACCTCTAATTATTCCATTTAAGTGAGAGATAGCTCCTTCATATTCAGGAACACTAAAATGTGGTTTTAAACTTGACATACACATACCCTCTTTATCGTACTAAGTTTATCACAAATTAAATTAAGGAGCAAGGAAAACCTATTTACGATTTTACTTGACATTTATCCCCTTTTTGTGTATTATAAAGCCAATTTCTTTGAAGGGGGAATTAATTATGAGAGATTATACTAATAATCATGAGGACAGAATGAATTTTGTTCGAAATTTTAAAATTCACAACGGTGAGATTATTGCTAAAATGGGAGACAAAACAAAAAGAAAGGCTCCTTATACTGAAGACAATGAAAAAAAGTTACTTAGAAGAATGAACAAACAAACAGAAAATATAAAACAAGTAGTAAATTATTTTAGAAATGGATTTATCGGTAGAGCAGTTTTAACTGGAGGTTTAGTTGCTACAACAGCGGCTTCTATGGTAACATTTCCTGAATTAACACCTACTATTAATGGTATTACATTACTATCAGGTGCAGCAACAATAATTATGACAAATAAAACAAGAAAGTTTTTCAATAATCTAAGGGATGCTGAGAGAACTGAGTTTTTTAAAGAAAACGAATCTTTAATTAACAAACATGTTAATACTACTCCTAATGTAATGGCTGGAGTTTCTCTATTAAGAAAATTTCACAATATTTTCAATAAGGAAGAAGAACTGGTTTTTAATATTAATACAATTGATATTAATAAGTGGAGTTTAAATGATTTAAAGCAAATTAGAGATAATATTTTAGTATATCAAAATCTTGGTCTATCAGAAGAAGGAATGAAAAAACCTAAGAAACAAGCTAAAGAACCTGAAGATATAAAGCAGCTTTAGTTATATAGTAGAAATAAGAAATAAATGAAAGATTATACAATACATCATAATTTTTTACACAAAGAAGAGTTCAATTGAAAATGACGAGTGGAGTTTAGATGATTTAAGAACTCTTAAACAAAACTTAGATATTATTCACTGGCTTTCACTAGATGCTGGTACACCAAATCCACATAAGAAATTCTCAAATAATAGATATTCAAACATTCGAGCTGAAAAAAATTCTTAT